>Ga0209519_10000032_pt1 | contig 57349 bp, 68 predicted proteins | sample Rifsed13ft1_FD_184005 | JGI IMG/M metagenome (GOLD analysis project Ga0209519, IMG submission 184005) | Soil microbial communities from Rifle, Colorado, USA - sediment 13ft 1 (version 2) | ecosystem: Environmental > Terrestrial > Deep subsurface > Rock core/Sediment | place: Rifle, Colorado...
GACCTGAAGAAGCATTAGAGGCATACATTGTTAATGAATTAGGAAAAGCAAGAGATAAAGCTGGAATGACTGCAGATCAATCCCTTGATCAAAGTAATGCTGGAAGAATCATGGCTACAACTGGTGCGAGAGGTTCATCACTTAACATTGGTCAGATGGCAGGTGCATTGGGACAACAATCCAGACGTGGAAATAGATTACATGATGGTTACAATAATCGTGCATTACCTCATTATCAAGAACATGACAATAATCCTGACGCGCATGGATTTGTAAAATCAAATTACCGAGAAGGTTTGTCTGCACTTGAATTCTTCTTCCATGCAATGGGAGGAAGAGAAGGACTAGTAGATACTGCAGTTAGAACACAACAAAGTGGATACATGCAGCGTAGGTTGATCAATGCATTAGAGCATATTAGATTGGAATACGATGGAACAGTTAGAGACCCACACGGTCATATCATTCAATTCCTTTATGGTGAAGATGGAATAGATGTAGCAAAAAGTGATCATGGCGAAGCATTCAATGTTAATAGATTAATTGAATCTCAAACAATTATCGATTCTGGTAAGAAAGCAACTAGGGAAGAGATTCTAGAGTTATCAAAGAAATACACAAAGACATTCAATCCAAGATTAAAACAACTTGTATCTGATGGATTACTAGATTCCAAATTAAGTAAAGAAGGTGCAGAAATTGTTTGTAAGAAAGGACTATCATTATACAACAAAGCCAAAGTTGAACCTGGTCAAGCAGTGGGAATTATCACAGCACAATCAATTGGAGAACCTGGTACTCAGATGACATTAAGAACATTCCACTTTGCAGGAATTGCAGAAAGAAACGTAACCTTGGGTCTTCCTAGATTAATTGAACTTGTTGATGCAAGAAAAAAACCAGTTACTCCAACCATGGATATTTACCTTGATAACGAATCAAAAAAATCTAGAGAAAAAGCTATAGATGTTGCACGAAATGTTTTGCAAACCAAAGTAAGTGCATTAATTTCTGATAGTGAAACTGATTATACTTCTCAGATCAAATTAATTTTGAGTGCAAATAGACTCAAAGAAAGAGGATGCACTGTTGGTGAAGTAGAAGCAGCATTGCAATCAAACAAAAAATTCAAAATTGAAACTACAGGCGATTTAATCACTCTGAAATTAGTTGAAGAATCTGATGCTCCAACTGTAATTGCAATTAGAAACAAAGTACTTAATACTACTGTTAAGGGAGTTCCAGACATTGAACGTGTAACATTAGTTCAAAAAGATGACGAATGGGTAATTCAAACAACTGGTTCAAACATAGCCAAAGTACTTGAAGTTTCAGGAATTGACAAGAAAAATGTTAGAACAAACAATGTATTTGAAATTGCAGGCACCTTGGGAATTGAGGCATCCCGAAATGCTTTGATTAATGAGTTAAACAGTACTCTGGAAGATCAAGGTCTAGAAGTTGATAATAGGTATATCATGTTAGTATCTGATTTAATGTGCTCTAGAGGATACATGCAACAAATTGGTAGACATGGAATTGCCGGAACCAAAGACAGCGTTCTTGCAAGAGCAGCATTTGAAATTACTGTTCCAACTATTGCACACGCTGCATTGGCTGGTGAAGTTGAACAACTCAAAGGTATTACTGAAAACGTTATTGTTGGAAGCATGATTCCAATTGGAAGTGGAACTGTAGACCTTTACATGCAAGTCTCCAAAAAGAAATGAGGATAATCAATAAAACATTATAATGTGATACAGATGGGCGACGAAATTTCTACTTTAATGAACAACAATAAAAATAAAGTTATTTTGTTACGATTAAGAAACAACAAAACTGTTAGAGGGAATCTTCAAGATTTTGACATTCATATGAATCTGACATTAGATGATGCTGAAGATATTTCAGACAATATAACTACAAAACTCGGAACAATTCTTTTACGTGGTGATAATATTTTGGCAGTTTCACTGCCTGATGAAGAATCCTGACTCAAAAATACTATTCTCAAACATTAAATTCAAACTCTGATAATTTGTAATTGTGCTAGCACTTCCTTTAGTTTTTCTAATCTTTTTTCCTTCCGTGTTTGCTGAACAAATCCCAGATTATGACAATCCGTACTCTCCAGTTTTTACTGACAAGCCAGTATATTCGTGGACAGACAAAGTCAGAATGACCATTCTTGCTCCTAGCTGGAACACAGATAGACATTTGATTGATTCAATAGGTGATGACGAAGATCATCCTATTGAAATTTCCACAAGAGAGCACTCACTTGCTCCCTACAGATTTACAGAAACAGATGTCAATTCTGGAATATTTACTGCTGAAATAATCCTTACAGGATTTTCTCATGATGTTGATGGCGATGGAGATATTGATACAACCCCTAGAACTACCGGAAATGGACCAACAAGTGGATTTTTAGAAGCAGACAGAGATTCTGCAATAACGATCTCATTTGAATTTGCAGATGGAGTTGTATTGACCGAATCTGTCCCAATACAGTGGAATATTGGAACAATTCAATTCTCTGAAGAAAATTATCTTTCTGAGAACACTGCGTTAATACGCGTAATTGATTCAGATCTTAATCTCAATCCGGAATCTTTGGATCATATGCCGATTCAAATTTCCTCTAATTCTGATATGTCTGGTATTGAAGTTGACGCCATTGAAACATCTGAAAGTTCTGGTGTATTTGTTGCAACTATTTCTTTTACACAAAATCTATCTTCAAGTGGAAATCGCCTATTTGCCATGCCAGGTGACACGATTTTTGCAAAATACGATGACCATACACTCCCAAAACCATATGGCACTTCTGATAATCTTAAAGTCACAACACTTGCACATGTTGATTCTTCAATTCCTACATTGCAAAGACTACAAAGTTTGCCAATTGTTTTATCAGACACTTTTGGCAATCCATTGACTTCATTTTCAACTAATGATCAAATACAAATTGTTGGAACAATATCAAATGATCAAAATTTTAAACAGAAATTCATTTACCTCTTCCAAGTCAAAGATGAGAACAATTTTGTTGTATCTGTTTCTTGGATACAAGGTGAAATATCTGGAAATCAAAAACTAGATGTTTCTCAATCATGGATTCCTAAGAAAACTGGAACATATACTATTGAAACCTATACTTGGAATTCATTAATTAATACGGCCCCTCTCTCACCGTCTCTATCAACATCAATTTTTGTTAAATGAATAAAAATATAATTTCTACATAACTAATAAATACAAAATTACGATTTTAGCCGTGTGTTTGGATACAAAATTGGACTATTGTTAGCGGTAATTGCCTTGCTTCCAATTATTACATCCCAGAGCTTTGCAGATTCAATTTTGATAGAATTTGATAAACTAGAATATCACACTGGTGATTCTATGGTGATCTCTGGGCATCTTTTGGATTTTAAAATGCCTGTAATTGCATTGAGCCTTTATGATCCAGACGGAAAAATTTTATCTGCAAATAATGTGATCATTGATTCCAATGGGACTTTCTCAAAAATAATTTCATTAGATTCTCCATTTTATGATAAATCTGGAGAATATACAGTAAAGCTAAATTATGCTAAAATAGCTCAAAATGAATTTTTTACTATAGCCGGAAATAATTCTGAGCCCGAAATCATTATCTCCGAAGCAATAGAGCCTGAAATTATTTCATTAATGACTGACAAAAATCAATATTATGACAATGATTTTGTTATGATTGCTGGTATTGTTTCTAGCATTGATTCACCAAATGTGTTAATCGGTGTCTATGATCCATTTGGAACTCCAACAGGATTCTATTTTGGACAAATTGATTCTGATTTGAAATTTTCTACAAATTTTCTTGTAAAGTCTGGCATTAATTTCAAAACTGATGGAACTTATTCCATAAAAGCACATTATGGGGAAACTGAAAAAATAACTAATTTTGATTTTTACAAAGAGTCAGATATTGAAACAGAACTTGAAAACAAACCACTAATTAAAAACAATGATGAATCAAAAACCGCAACAGAAAAAAATAATTCTGATATTATATCACCTGAAATTATAAATGAACAAAATAAAAAACCAATAGACCCTGAAATTAAAAAATATGATAATCTTTCTGTTGAAGATATAGAATTAGGTACACAACTCAATCAGATCAATTTAGAATGTGATCAGAGCAAACTTGTTGACACTATTTCTTACTATGACGGCATGGGTCCTGCATTATACCGACTTTGTAAATTTGATCAATCTCTGATCTTTTTTGATAACTCATTGATAGATGATCCAAACAATGTTGAGATTATAACCAACAAAGGTTCGGCTCTTGGCAAACTTGGATACATTTCAGAATCTGTTTTCTATTATGATCAGGCCCTTAAAATTGACTCTGATTTTCTTCCTGCAATTAACAACAAGGCAAATGCACTTGCAAGTATGGGAAAGTATGATGAATCTATTTTGCTTTATAGTGATGTCGTTCAAAAAAATCCTAATTATAATACCGCAAGAAAGAACCTGAAATCTGTTTTATCTGAATTACCTCTGGAAAACAAACTGGCGTCTGTAGAACACAAGTCATCATCTGAAGAAATTCCACCTGAAAAAGTATTTGAAATTGAAAATAATTCAAAACCTCAAACAAAAAAACCTTCCAATTTTTTTGAGGAACTAGCTCTAGCCTTTTCATCACTAGGTTCTCTCTTTGGTTTTCAAAATTAAGTGCATTTTTGACTTTTTTTATGGGTAAAATTTCAATAAACCTATAAAGCCCTGTAAAGACGATCGTCAATAAGGGTAACACATGAGTAAGATACTAGAAAAAATATTGAAGGATGCACTTAAAGAAGATAAAATTACAATGGGCACCAAACAAGTATTGAACTCTATGAAAAACTCCAAGCTAATTGTATTGTCTCAATCTGTACAAAAAGAAATGTTTGCAAAAATTGAATCAGATGCAAAAAAAGAAAAGATACCATTAGTTAACTTTCAAGGGACATCTGTTGCATTAGGTAGATTATGCGGCTTACAATTCAGAATTTCAACAATTTCATTTACATCTCTGAGTGATGCAAACATCAAATCAATTCTTAAGGATACAGAAACTGAGGAAAAAAATGAATAATCACATTACATCAAATGAAAGTTTAAATGAGTCCAATTTTGCTTGGAGATAAAAAGGAATTCTGATGACACAATCAATTAAACTTACAACTGATCAAATGCGTATGATGTCTCTCTTTCAAAATGTTACAGGTGCAACTGCTCGTGATTGTGTTGAAGATGAAAAACAAGATCGTGTAATTTTTGTAGTAAATACTGGTAAAATGGGATTAGCTATTGGAAAGGGTGGAATTCATATCAAATCATTACAAAACATTGTAAAGAAAAACGTCGAACTAGTTGAATTTGACGAGGATCCGGCTAAATTTTTGACAAATTTACTCAACTCTAAACTAGTTTCTGAAGTAAAAATAAATACACGCGCCGATGGCTCTAAACAGGCAATAGTCATGGTGGACCCAAGAAAGAAAGGCATTGTTGTAGGAAGAGAAGGCCGAAACGCTGAGAAAGCACGACTGCTTGCAAAGCGATATTTTGATATTACGAGTGTTCTAATTAATAGTCCTGAAAAAGCAACATTGGAGATGTAAAATATGACAAAATCACCCCTAGGATTATTTGCTGGCAGAGTTTTAGTTGCAAAAAGAAAAAGGCAACGATGGGCAATCTCTACTTACAAGAGAAGAAAGCTTGGTATTGATAAAAAAGCAGATCCTCTTGGTGGTGCACCTCAAGGAAGAGGAATCGTTTTAGAAAAAGTAGGTATTGCAGCAAAACAACCAAACTCCGCTGTTAGAAAATGTGTTAGAGTTCAATTAATTAAAAATGGTAAAACTGTTACAGCGTTCTTGCCACGAGACGGCGCAATGAATTTCATTGATGAGCACGACGAAGTACATATTCAAGGAATGGGTGCAACACAAGGCGGTGCAATGGGAGATATTCCTGGAGTTAGATTCAAAGTTTTCAAAGTAAATGGTACATCACTTAACGAACTAGTAACTGGAAAGAAAGAAAAACCAAGGAGATAAAATTGGCAGAAACAAAGAATCTATTATTATTTAGAAAATGGGATATGTCTGATATTGAAGTCAAAGATCCTGGATTAAAAACAGCAATTTCCTTAAGAAAACAAATTTTGCCATACACATTTGGTCGTTCAGCACTAAAAAGATTCAACAAAGCCGATGTAAACATAGTTGAAAGATTATGCAACAAAGTTATGCATTTTGGTAAAAAATATGCAAAAAACACCGGAAGAATGACTGGTAAAAAAACCAAAGTACTCAACACTGTGAAAGTTGCATTTGATATTATTGCATTAAAGACTGGTAAAAATCCAGTTGAGGTTCTAGTTAGAGCAATTGAATTTTCTGCACCGAATGAGGACACAACAAGAATCGTATACGGTGGTACTGTCTACCATGTATCTGTAGATGTTGCTCCAATCCGAAGAGTTGACATGGCATTGAAATTCATTGCAGATTCTATAAGAGATGCAACATACTCTAATCCAAAACCAATTGAGGAACATATGGCAGAGCAGCTTATCTTGGCAGCTTCTAATGATCCAAATGCTCCATCTGTAAAGAAAAAACACGAATTAGAAAGAATAGCACAAGCATCTAGATAGTAATTTTTCCAGTAGCCCGAGGCAGATTCGAACTGCCGTCTCCGCCTATCCACTCTTGAGATCCAGAGGGCAGAATCCTTGATCTAAAATTTTTTTTTATTTGACCGCTAGACTATCGGGCTACCAAAACAAATTCTAATGTTTTAGAATATAATCATTTGCTGAAATTACTTGATCTTAACTTCATGAATAGCTGTTGCATAATCACAATTCGCTTTTAATCTCATATATGGAATCAATCTAAAATGAATCGAGTAAATATCATCTTCTTTTAACAAGATTCCCTTCTGCATTAATGATACTAATCCACGTGATGTGATTGCCATCTTCACATTCTTTTTTTCGCATACTTGATCACGTTTTTTTTGATATTGTTTTAGTGAAAATGCCACGTCGTTAATTTCTAAAATCAAAGGCCATACAATTTCCGCCCAAACAAATCTTCTGTTTTCTGTAGCTGATGCATACTTGCCTTTTTCACTCAACATTAATAACATCTGCAAAAGATGTTATAACTTAATAGTTGTCTCAAAAAGAAATTGAAGAATCCCTGAATCTGTTGCAAAAAGACTGGGACATTGATCCGATTTTACGAGAATTTATGCTGGGAAAAATAACTGATGTTTCTGATTATCCATTCAAAGTTAAAGATGTTATTTTTCATATTCCTTATCTTGTATCTGAGAAAAAATATATTTTGTGGAAATGTTTTTGGCCCGATTGCCATAATTGCTGTGACAGACAAGGCAGATTGCCTCTAACTTCTGATGATCTAATAACTATTGGAAGGGGATTGAAATATCAAAGACCGTCTGATTTTGTAAAAAATGAAACAATCACAACTACTTGGCAAGACATTGCTCCGTCTGGTCAAGTCACTACAATGACTACAATTAATCTTAAAAGAAAAACAGATGAAACTGAGCAAGAAGATGGAACTCATATTTCATGTCGATTCTTAGATGAAAAGGGTGGGTGCAGCATGCATCCGGATCGTCCCGGAGTGTGCTACTTGTATCCATTTTCTACCTGGCTCGAAAATGAAAGAGGCGTGGCACGAGTACATGCAACATATCAGTTTACAGGTGATTGTCCTGGGTTTTATCTCTCTGATGATTTACAATTAATGAAACAAGAACTAAAAGATTATTCCAAAATAATTTATGACTATAACATGTCATCAAGCAGAACAATGAGAGAAAATTTTGGCTCTGTAAGTTTTGGTTAGGCCTTGGCCACTTTCATCAGATCTCTCATGTGAATTTCCATTCCAAATCTGGCTTCGTTCTTTTTCATGTATCTGAAAATTGATAATAATTCTGCAATCTGTTTTATCAAACTAAATTTATTTTTCATCTTGTTTCTAACAAAGTTGAATACTTTGCCATAAATCTTGAAATGTTCTAAAACTTCTTTCTCATATGCATTATTATCTCCTAAATTCTTTACAAAAATATCAACACATTCCATACTTGGAATGATTCCCTCACCTAGCAGCGGATATACCGTTCCAATTGATTCACCTACCCCAACCACTTTTCCTTTGAAAAATGGTTTACACATGTTAGGAGTTGCCAATCTGATTGGCCTTCCTACTGTTTTTACTATTGTTCCGCCGTATTTTTCCAAGAATTCATCTGTAGCCTTTACATGATTTTTCTTGTAATCGCCTGCACCAATATGTGCAAACTTTCCTCCTAATGGAAAATACCAAAAATAGCCCGTCATTTTAGCAAAAGGTCTCACCAAAAAATCATCATATGGAACCTTGTCTTTGTATTCCACTTTGTACTCATAAGTTGGTAAAAAGAAATCCTCTTCTAATTTTGGAAGATAGGCTCTATGAAATCCAGTACAATCAACTATCAAATCAAATTCTTTTTCTAATTCCTCTAGTTTGGGTGCTGTTCCATAGTTTATCTTACATCCTTTTACAAAATCTTTAATCAATTGTATTTTGTCATATGTGCATAATCCATGTAATTTGATATCAAATTTTTCATTATTGTTCATTTCAATATGCATATTTTTTCCATCATGAATTACATAATTATTAAAATCAATTCCTGACTTTTTGCACAACTCTATCATTCTTGGCTTACATGTGCCCCATGCGCAAATAGAATCATGTTTCTCTTCTGCCATTCGCTCAAATCCCACCACTTCATGGGAATCTTTCAGTCTAGATATTAGATAACTTCCAGCTACACCAATTCCACAAACTGCAATCTTCATTTATCTTGAATCACATCTAACCTAATAAATACACTATCTGCAATTCTGACTAGTGTTAATTTATTTCTCAATTATTATCAATATATTTTGAAAACGTTGGTTTGTCTTTACCACCTTGATAATTGATCTCATGTATTGACATGTTCTTGTTCTTCTGATATTGTTCTTAAACCCTATTTTTTAACAAGTTAAATTTGGCATCTCTGAAAAAAAATCATGGATACATTTGAGGCTATCAACAGTAGACGCTCAATCAAAAATTTTGATAAAAATCACAAAATGACCGAAAATGAAATCACAAAGCTATTAGAATTTGCAATTCTTTCTCCCACATCTTATAATATTCAAAACTGGAGATTTGTTGTAGTTACAGAACAAGATCTCAAAGATAAATTGTCTGAACTATCTCATGGTCAGAAACAAGTCTCTGAATCTTCTTTGGTGATTATCTTATGTGCTGATTTAAAATCTTGGAACAAAAGTCCTGAAAGATACTGGGTAAATATTCCTAAAGAACAACAAAAAGCACTAGTTGATTCTATGAAAAATTCCTATGATGGAAAATCTGAACTTCAAAGAGATGAGGCAATGAGGTCTTGTGGCATGGCAGCTCAGACAATAATGTTGGCAGCAAAATCAATGGGTTATGATACCTGTCCTATGAAAGGATTTGATTATGATAAAGTGGCTAAATCCATCCATTTACCTGATGATCATGTAATTTCAATGATGGTGGTAGTTGGAAAGGCAACAAAACCTGCCTCTTCTAGAGGTGGGCAATTAATCCTGTCTGAAATTATGTTTGAAAATCATTTCTAATGTTGCTTCTATTTTAGTTCAATACCTATGTGTAATAATATTAAATTAACATACTTTATTATCAATTAAAATTTAGAAAAATCATGAGCTCTGAAGAGGCAATCAAAAAACTTGAAACATCCAATCAAGGCATCAAAGTGATCTTGGAGCATCTTAATGAACAACTTGCCGATATACGACTAGATCCACGACTAGAAGGTCTGGTAGATGATTTGGAAAATTTGTTTTACGCATATCTGAAAACTTGGATAAAAAGTAACTCTGAAATAATAGATATCTTAAAAAAAGATGCAAAATAAATAATTTCTAAAAATCACTCAATTAGTATTGCTGGTTTGAATGGCCTTGCATGTCTTGCTTTTTCTTTTGGATCATAAATGTCTGAATCCGATTCCGAAAATACTTGTATTTCTACACCAAACTCCTTCTTTCCAATTTCCGCTAATTCATTTGCAAGAAAACTTTTCTCATCAAAATCTTTTGATTCTAGTTTTGTCCTTCTAATCTCTGTTGGTTCTGATAGTATGTCTTTGATTGTTTTCTGTACAAAGTCTGGAATTTTCTTGACATCTTGCGTATACTGACTTGAAATGAGTTCTTTCATAATGATCCCCATATTTGTCTGTCCTGCCATCACTTTTTCTAAAATTGAATGATATACTTTGGACTTGAATAAATCAGCAGTGTATATGGTAATTTTTTGTGGAGTAATTTTTGTAACTTTAAGAATTTTTGCAATGTCATCAATTGTAGATTTCAAGTATTCTTCAGATTGAATGGCAGTTGCATCTACTTTGCTTTGAGAAAACTCTGGCCATCTTGATGTTGAAACCATTCCTGAATGACCTAGTTTCTCCCACATCTCTTCAGCAATATGTGGTGCAAATGGAGAAAGCATTACAATTCGAGTTGAATTAATTTCATGTAAAATTCCAGAAATATCGTTTCTGTTTTTTGCATCTGCTCGTTTCATATACCAACTCAAATCAGATTCAAATGCAAATAAAATATCATGCAATGCTTCTCGTAATCTCATTTTTTCCACTGCCAGAGTTACCTGAGATACCATGCTCTGTGTTTTCGATTTAATCCATCTATCTTCTGCTTCAAGCGTTTCTGGTTTGCCTGCTTTGAGCCTAGAGCACTCATCAAATAATGCCTCTATCTTATTTTGTATGCCTGAAACTGACTCCATGTTAAAATCTGCGTCCTGCAATAATTCTGCTGAAATTATTATTGCCAATCTAATTGGGTCTGCACCATAATCTGAAATTGCCTTTCTCAATGGTATGATATTTCCCATACTCTTTGACATTTTAGATCCATTCATGAGAACAGAGCCATTCACTACAATTTCGCGTGGCCAATTGCTTTGTGGGAATATGGCAACATGATTTAAAACAAAAAATGTCAAGTGATTCGGTACTAAATCTCGTCCAGAATGCCTTGAATCAACTGGGTAAAAGTACTGGAATTCTTTTTTGATCTCATTAATTATTTTTGCTGAAATCTTTGTAATGCTTGAAACCTTATCCACATCTCCCTTATCTAGAAAAATATAGTCGAAAAATTCTTTTGATAAATTATACTCTACTATTGTTTTATTGTTGACAAATTTTGAAATTGTATAGTATGCCATGTAAATTACAGAATCTGATAAACTTTCTACAATCCAATTTTTGTCCCATGGGAGTTTTGTACCCAATCCATGTTGTCTTGCACACGCTCTTTCTCGTAGCCATCCAATTACATAGTTAAACTCTGATCTTATCTCTTGTGGTAAAATATTCATTGAATCAAAACATTTCGTTGCTAATTCTTTCCAATCTTTGTCTCCATAATTTAGGAACCATTGATTGTTGAGAACTTTAACGACACATTCTGCTCCGCAACGACACTTTACTGGAGTATTTGTTAGCTCTAACAAAATACCTGCGTGTTTATTTTTAATTAACCAGTCCTTTATGGTGTCTTTGGCATAAGCTACTTTGATTCCAGCAAATTGCTCTGTGTTTGATTTGAGCTTTCCTCCATAGAATTCTTTTCCATATACTTCCTTTGTTGCTTCTTCTAGTTTAGGATCTTTTTGATCTACCACTCCAAATTTTTCCACAGCCTCTTTTGCAGGATTTTCTCCATACCCTTCTGTCTCGATAATGGAAATTGGTGTTATTGCATTGACTTTTGTGGATAATTCAGGCTCAATTTTTGATTTTTTGAGGTCAATTAATGCCTGATAATCAAATGGTGCATGTGCGGGAACTGACATTACTACTCCCGTACCAGTTTCACTCTCAACAAAACTTGCTGGAAGCATCACTATTGATTCATTTCTGTGCGGAACTGTTACTGTCTTTCCGATTAATTCTGAACCTTTGATCTCTCCGTCATATGTTATTTTCTTATCTAAAAATTCCATCTTGTATGCACATTCTTTACTTACAATCCATTTTTCATCATCTACTGTGATTTTTCTGTAAATTATTTCTGGATTGATCCAGAGATTTACAACTCCAAAAATTGTTTCAGGTCTTAATGTTGCAGTTGGAATGATATAATCTTCGAATTTAAATTTGATCAAAATATATTCTGTAAAATCTGGTTCCACATCACCAAGTGTGTCATGTTGTGATACTGGGTTTTGATCTTTTGGACACCATCCGACTGGATGAGATCCCTGAATGATTAGATTTTTCTCTCGCAATGTGTTGATTTGCCATTCAATAAACTTACTATACACGGGATCAATTGTAGTGAATTCCCGTCTCCAATCAATTGAATATCCCATCTCTATCATTCCAGCTTTAATTTCCTGATGGAAATAATTTGCAATTTTCACTGGCTCGACAAATTCTTTGATTGTATCTTCTGGAACACCATACAAATTTTTTAAATTACTGATTAATTCTTTGTCATTTGCTTCTACTCTTTTTGCCATTCCTAGTATAGGGGTTCCAGTATAGTGAAATCCCATTGGAAATAGTACATTGAATCCTTGCATACGATAAAACCTGGCATGAACATCAGCCAATGTGTATGTCCTACCATGTCCTATATGTTGGGGAGAATTTGGATAAGGATATGCTACAGTGATAAATTTTTTTGGTTTGTCATTTGGATTTGTCTCAAAATCTTTATTTTCATTCCATTTTTGTCTCCATTTTGCTTCAATTTCTTTCCAGTTTATTTTCATATGATCATTCTCATCCTAAAATCATTGATTTTACTTTGTTAATTGCCTCATCTTTTTTAGATGTGTCTTTTCCTCCCCCTTGGGCAAATTTTGCATCTCCGCCACCTGCGCCTCCGAGAACTTCAGCCACTGATTTGGCTATATTTCCGGCGTTTTTACTCTTTGATGCCTCTTCTCCTGAGTATACTATAACTCTGATGGTAGGCCCTGTCTCAAAAATGCCAACATACACTGTCATTGGATTATCTTTTACTAGTTTTTTTCCAAAATTGATATGGAAAAATTCATCATATTGATCACTGGATGTAAAACAGAATTTTATGGAATCTGTCACATGTATCTGAATTTCATCAATTATAGTCATACCATTATGATGCGTAGAAACCTGCTCAAGCAAAATTGGAATTTTTTCACTCGCTTTTTGTTTTCGCTCTTCTCTTTGGTTTTGCATCTGTTCTTTTTGTACTGATTCTTCTACATTTTTTACCACATCCATCTCTTTTTGCTTAATGTAATCAAAAGCAGTTTGGCCAGATACAAATTCAATTCGTACAACCCCGTCTTGAATTCTTTTTGTTTTTGTTATTTTTATGATGTCTATATCTCCAGTTTTTTTAACATGTGTTCCGCCGCAAGCCTCTACATCAAAATCTTTAATGGATACAATTCGAACTGATTTTACAGGTACAACTCCACCTTGGTATATTTTAAATCCATATTTTTGCTCTGCAGTACCTCTATCAAAATTATCTATGGTGACTGGAATGTTTTTTTTGACAACTGAATTTGCAACTTTTTCGATCTCCTTTATTTCATTTTCACTAAGAGGTGAATGATGAGTTATGTCTAATCTTGCATGATCTGCTTCTTTAAACGCAGAATGTTGCCAAATCCATGAACCCAAAACACTTCTTGAAGATGAATTTAAGATATGGGTACTAGTATGATTTTTTGTAATATTTTCCCTACGTAAGGAATCAACTTTACACTTTACTCTGTCTCCTTCATTTGGCATCCCTCCTTCCAATTCATGTACTATAATACCTCCATGTTTGTTGACATCAACTACTTTGTAATTCGTAATAGTTCCGTAATCTGGCTCCTGACCTCCACCTCTTGCATAAAACGATGTTTTATCCAACACTACTGATTTATCAAAGACTCTAAGAACTTTGGCCTCAAATTCCATTGGGTCATCTTTGTAAAACAACATATCTGTTTCTGGAAGATCATCTAATGGCAGTTTTTCCACTTTCTTCTTCTTCTCAGATTGATGTAAATCTGATAATTTTGCATAAAATGTAGATGGAATTTCTGATATCACACCAAGCTCTTTTAGATAATCTGGAGTAATTCCGTCTGATTCGTACATTGTGATTAATTCATCCACAGTAGGTGGTTTTCCTTTTCCTTTGAGTTTTGATGCAATTTTTTCCATTCTTGATTTTGATTCTTCATATCTTCCAGATTCTATTTTGAGAATTGTTTTTACATCTTCTCTGCTTGAATCTAGTTCTGGGTATGTTTCTTTTAGATAATCAATGTGTGCATCAATTAGTTCATCTAAATCTAATTTTAAATTCATTCTATTCATTGTTGCAATGACCCTGCGCAAAATCATTCTCAAGTTGTATCCTCCACCAACATTACTTGGTAGTGCCCCATCAGAAATCGCAAATATCAAAGTTCTAAGATGATCTGCAATTAAATAAATTCCTTCCAGTGGAGTGATGATTCGATTTACTTGATCGTCTGTTAATCCAACCTTCTTTATTGCATGTTTTCTAACCTCAATCAGGTCTTCAAAGTTTTCTAAACCCTTTGCAATTTCTGTAAAGTACCTTCTTAGAAATTCTGAATCTGAATTAATTCCTATTTTTTGAAATAATTTATTTGTGATTGGACCAAAACAGCAATCATATGCAGTTGGAGTTCCCATTGTAATCCATGCAAATCTTTCTAGACCTGCACCCATATCGATGATTTTCTGATCAAGCGTTGTGTGTTTTCCCAACTCACCTTGAAATTCAGTAAATACTGCATTGCCCAGTTCTAGTCCCCTAACAAAATATTCTAATGACGAACCAAAAGAGCCTCCACCTGCCCAAACATCTTCGACAAATACCACTTCTTCTTTTTTTATTCCAAATTGATTTGTTAATAATCTAAAGTCTAAATCTACACATTTGTCTTTCCAATATCCTTGAGAATTTGGGATACTGTGCTGTCCAATCATACAAAAACTAGAAAAATGCCTTCCAGTTACTCCGACATTTTCTAAATCCTTGAATCTTAGACAAGTTTGTGGAACAACTAGTGGATTTGCAGGAAACTCAAAGACAACTTTTGAGCCCATTATTCTTTGAAAATCTACGATCGATGCAATCGTAAAGTAAAGATCATCTCTCCATCTGCAAACAACTGGATATCTTGAAACTGACGTGTGACCATTTTTTACAAAAAATGATTCTACTTCTTTCCAAGCCTGTGTATAATCGAATCTCTTTGCAGTTGGAGGATCTCCTATAAACGAATATGTGTCATCTGCATCATCTGGACATAATTCTCTTCCAGAATCTAAAGTCCAGAAAAATCTTTTGCATTTCAAGCATGATTTTCTGACAAATCCCTGCTCTTCAAATAATTTAACCTTGTAGTATCTATCTGGGTCAGACGAAAATTCCTTTAGAATCTCTTTTTTATCCAACGAAGAGCATCCATTAGTCCGATATTAAGAATTGTCGATTAATAACACGTTAAATATCATCTACCAACCGTGTCATGATGTACCTAAAATCACAGGTCAAATTATTGACTAATTTGGCTGTATGAAACTCCAAAAGTATTACTTGACTATAAAAGAAGTTTCGATCATTTTTATTTATGAGATCATCGATCGTATGTCTTAATGCTGATAGAACAGAAAAAACAATATTCAGATGAGGTAAACTCATCAGAAGATATATCGTCAATATTGTGGATACTGTCAGATTCATACTGCCGTACAATATTAAGAAACATCAGAGATGTTCCAAAATCATGCATGGAGATAAGTGTAGGGTGCAAAATCCCAATAAGTACAGTTTACAGAAGAATGCAACATTTGCAGGATCAAAAACTCGTACATACAAGTGGTACAATTAGCAGTGATGGGAAAAAATATTTTTTGTATAAAAGCAAAATTAGATCAATACATGCATTATTTGACGATAAATTAGCTGTGAATATTATTTACAGTTAACATTATTTTTTACTTGTATTTTGAATCAATGTAATATGCTTGTCTTCTTTGATCTCAATTCTTGCAGTTCTAGCAAACACCAAGCCAAAACTAGTTTCTCTTTACTGCATCATATTTTAACAGGTCAGAATTCCATACTATCTTGATGTATGGGTCTAGCTCATACGTGTCGGCAAATTTCTTTACGTTTTCTTTGTATGCATCATCTAGTATCTTTAGCAACGCTATCTTTTCTTGCATGATATCCTCTTGTGTTGAATCATATTTTTTTCTTATTTGCATGATTTTGGTGCTAAGCTCCTCTTTTGTCATGTCAGGGCACTCACTTTGATCTTTTATTGCACTTTTCTCATCCTTTTTTGATTGTGCCAATGCATCGGAATATTTTTTATCATATGCATCTTTTAGATCTGCCTGTTTTAATGCCAATTCATCATCAAATTCTTCTAGTTTTTGGTTAACTTCTTGAATTATTGCTGATGTGTCCTTGTCTTGAATTCTATCTAAAATATATGATTGCGGATCATGATGCTCTGCAATTCCCTGTGTTATCCATGAATCTGCAGTCTCTTGCAGTAAATGCTGTTGGTATATCGACTCCCTCAAATCAGGTAAATATTATTGCCCCCGTTTCCACCACTGGAACACAAAGCAGAAATCCTCCAAAAATAGAAGGCATTGGAATTTTTAAAATAAATCAACTTGATGAATCAATTGAAACCGATACGCAAACCAGTCATTTTGAATATTATTTCATGTATAGTACCGAAAGCAATACTGTAGATCATGATCTCTATGGAAATAATTATGTAAAGACTGGCCAGTTCTTTGACAAAGAAAATTTTGACAAGATACACCCAATTTTTCTAAATGGTAATGACAAAATCCAAATACAAATCCCAATTCTTGATGAATATATTGGCTCCAAAATAGAGCACGTAGCTTTGTATTTTCAAGATGAATCAAACAAACCAAATTCAGAAACATGGATAACTTTTGACAAGCCAGATAATATTCAAGTATCTGATCCACAAAAAATCTTTAACAAAGTCAATGTTTCATACTCACTCGAAAACGGCTACTTTTGGGCAATTTTCAACATTGAATTTGGAAAACCACTATCAAGCGGAGTCTTGATTGAAAGTTGGCACGAATCAAAAAATCCCATCTATGAGTTTGTTCCAAATGTTATGGATGGGGACTCGAAATTTTCTGAAAATCAATCAAAAATAGAACGCATAGCCAAGGTAACCATACTAGAAGATCATACATCTTCTCCGACATGTAAAGAAACACAGGATTGCCATATTCCGTATAATGCATATGTTTTAGAAGGCGGAATAGTAGAATGGACAAATCTTGATCTTGATTTCATACATACTGTAACTAGTGGAGCACCAGAAACTGGATCAGATAATAGATTCAATGGAGTGTTAAGACCCGGTGAGATCTTTTACCATACGTTTGGGGCTGAGGGCGTTTACCAATATTACTGCATGATGCATCCATGGACAGAGGGAATTGTAACAGTCGTAAAAGAAAACACATCACCGCCAGAAAAAATAACACATTCCACAGGAACAAACGTGGCAGGCAAAGTACTGGTTCCAATAGCTGAAAAATTTCCGCTTCTTGTAAAATCTTTATCATCTGGGAAGACAAGTGTCATAAATACAAATGATGTTGTTTACCTTGAATCAAAAAACCTCAAAGTAGAGATATCTGGTTTTGTTGGAACGAAAAATCCGACAGCAAATGTAAAAATCCAAATCATTAGACCTGATAAATCAGAAGGGCTTTACAACATTCATGCAAATGATGACGGTGAATATCATCTACTGGCTACACTTTCTGACCATTGGAAAGTAGGAAATTATCAGGTGTTGACATTCTATGGAAAAACCCAAATCGGAAATATTTCATTTGATGTATCTGAGAAGAAAAACGGCGGATTTGGTGGGATCCTTCCAAAGACTGAAGGCATGATGGATTATTGGTTAAAGTTCATAGAGCCGTCTCAATTTTACAATGAAACTGAAAGCTTGGGTTGGTATTCGTTGGAAATTGAAGATGATGTAATATTCCAACTAACCAATATAAAAAACATCGACATGAGTCAAAAAATCACATCTGCAAATAAATCAACGGGGATGATTCTTGGATACGAGTATCTTTTTCTTCTTACTGTGATACCAATTATTGTAGTGATACTGAGTTACCGAAATAAAATACCTGCATAAAAATAGGGATTGAACGGTGTATTTTATTTGAATTATTTAGATTGCTAAACCTTTAGTTATAACAAAAACTATATTTCTATTTGTCAATTCGCAACAGCACATATTAGAAAGTAAAGCGCAAAATCTCTTTTTATAAGAATATGCTTGTTGACTCTGCTTCCTAAATTTTGATGTGTCAAAGATCAACCCAAAAATGAATTACAGATGTAAATCTATCAAAATGAACCAAAAACAGTTTCAGACTGTGGAATTTCAAAAAGAGATCATGTAAAAATTTTTTATTGCCAGTTTTGTTTTAGCGATTTTGTAATGGATGTATCTAGAGATAGTTATGCTGGTTTGATACCCATAAATACACTGCATAATGCATTCTAATCATGTTTGGAAAAAAACCTGCATTAAGGGAAGGAGTTCATGTTTTCTCTACTAAAAAAAATGGTGACTATTATGATTTTATTTTTGGTGTAGTGACTGGAGTCGATGGAAGAAAAGTTGGCATTAACGGTGTAATTGTCAATCCTGTTGGCCTCAAAAATAAAATTTCTCAAGGTAAAACAGGTGTTAGATCTACTGAAATTCTTGAACATCCGACCCCTGATAATGTAGTGTTAGCTCTGGTTTACCGAGTTGAACATGAAAACTATGCTGGAGTTTTAGATTTGGATAAGGACAAATGCGATTTAATTCCGCCAAAAGTTTATGCAATGTTGGACGGTTGGATTCGTGAATCTCTTCCAGAATTAATTAACAATGTATTATCATTACCACCGGATTCTGAAAGAGATGAAGCAAAACGTGTTTTAAAACACCGAATGGATACACTGGTGGACAAGAATCTAAAAAGAGCATTGTACTCTGTTTGCAGAAGTCTGAAAATATTAAACTAGAATTTCTGTTTTTACAGTTCTCGGTTTCACCATAGTTTTATATTATGCCCTAAGAAAATCTCGATACAATGGAATATGTTTATGCTGCTTTACTTCTTCACAAGCTACAAAAAGAAGTTAATGAAGCCAACATCAGCTCAGTTGTTAAAGCATCTGGCGCCGCAGTCAATGACGCTCAAGTAAAAGCACTAGTCGCAGCTTTAGCTGATGTTAACATCGAAGAAGCAATCAAAGCCGCACCTGTAGCAGTAGCAGTAGCCGCTCCGGCCGCCGCAGCAGGTGAAGCAAAGAAAGAAGCACCAGTTGATACAAGTAAAAGCGAAGAAGCCGCAATGGAAGGTCTGTCTTCTCTATTTGGCTAGACAACTTTTCTTTTTTCAATTTAATTTTGATTTTTATTTATATCAATGTTAATTAACAATTATTCATTTTTTATTTTAATTGGTTGATTTTTCAATTTCTGCTCCAGTATTCATTTACATTCTAGATTTGTTTGGTACTATGGCTTTTGCAGTAACTGGTGCGTTTAAGGCAATTGAGCATAAAATGGATATTGTTGGAATTTTACTGCTTGCAACAGTTACAGGCGTTGCTGGTGGCACAATTAGGGATGTTGTAATGGGACAATTTCCAAACTCTCTGTCTGATCCTGCATATGTGATAATTACAGTGCTTTCAGGAGTCTCTATTTTCTTCTTGTATTCACATCTCAAGAAACATTGGAATTTGTTTTTGAAATTTGATGCTATTGGATTAGGAGTTTTTGCAATAATTGGAGCTACTTTTGCTTATAATTTGGCTGGATTGAATTTTCTAGCAATAATGTTGGCAGGAATGCTTACTGCAGTAGGTGGTGGAATACTACGAGATGTTTTTGTTGCTCAAGTTCCAATAGTTTTTGTCAAGGAATTTTATGTTTCTGCAAGTTTTATTGGAATTGTCATGTTTTATTTGATATTATATTTTGGAGGTGAACTATATTCTGCAACAATTTTGGGAATAATTCTAACCACCACACTAAGATTAATTGCGATGAAATTCAATTGGAATCTTCCTAAAGCTAAAGGGAGTTTGGATTAAGATGCAGTGTAATCTTTTGCTTTAGTTGAAAGAGCGTTGGCTTGACTATGAGCTTTCTGTAGTATTTGTTCCTTAGTTTCATCTGTCATGAATCCTGATTCTACAGATACTGAACGTGCAGATTGAGCTGCTTTACTGAGGATTTGGTTAATGTTTTCTGCAGTAACATATGCAGCTTCAATAGATAATGAAATTGCTTCCTGATGGAATTGAGTAAACGCATTTCTTATTTTTGCAACATCTACTATCATCTCTTCTGCCGCATACTTTAAGCCCTCTTCTAATGCAGTATAAAGTGAAATTCCTGCCTCTACTGGTTTGATATCTAGCTTGCCAAGGAGTGCTGCTAATTTTTCATTGATTGCTTCTCCTTTCTTTACTGGGGTAGTATCTTTTTGAATCCAAATCGTGCCTTGATCAATCTTTGTTGGGATTCCAGCTTCTTTGAATTCTGTAAGCATTGGTCCTGGGGCAATTCCTGTGTTTTTTGCTGGTACTACAATGTCTACACTTGCAATATCTCCGCCTCTTGCTGCCATCATGATTTTATTTTTTGCTAGTAATACATTTAGCTTAAATGGTGACATGTTGGTAAATATGAAAAGACATTGGCCTGTAAGTTCTTCCGAAATTCCTTTAATTCCTGGAATGTCTAATTTTTCTAATGCTTTTTGTGCGACTCTGTCTTTTACACATACAAATTCCACTTCGCCTTTGAGTGCTTTTCGTAGTGGAAGAATTTGTGATGCCCTAACTTTGTTTATCTTAACGAGGGCTACAACTTTGTATTTCTTTGGAATTTCTAGTAATTGCTGGTACATCTGGGCTTTTCTTTTAGGATATGCTGTTCTATTTTCATGCATTTTTCTTTCTGACCTCTTCTATTTGTTTAATTGGTTTACCCATTGTGGTTTTTATGATTATTCTTTTGAGATTCTTTTCTCCGTTTGGTAATTTTTTTTCTACTGCACTTAATACTGCATGTGCGTTAATTGCCAAGTCTGTATTTTCCATTGACTCATCCCCTATTTTGCATGACATGGCTAATGATGCTCTTGCTCTGACTTTGATTGATGATCTAAATCTTTGTAAAAATGATTCAATTGAAGCATTAAATGGAACTGGCGTTGGCATTTTTCCTCTTGGGCCTAAAAGTTGACCTAACACTTTACCCACTGCTGGCATGATTTGAGTATCTGCTAAAAAGAAATCGTATTTGTTAATGAATTTTCTAGATGCTCTTTTGTTAGCTGCAAATTTATCTAATTCGTCTGATCCTACAACCGCATCTGCTTTTGCTTCCTTTGCTTTTTGACCCATATCTCCAGTAGCCATAATGCATACTGTAGCAGGCGAACTGGTTTTTGGAAGTTGGACTACCTCATTGAGCGCAAAGCCCTTTTTCACATCAATATCTTTGAAAACAATTATCATTTCTACTGATTGTTTGAATTTTCTTTGTTTACTTCCCGTCTTGGCTTCCTTAATCATTTCTGCCAGCTTAGCCTCTGTAATCATTATGAAGATTTTCGAGAAAGCCTACTTAAAATCGTTTAGAGACCCCAGACTGTGATTCTTATATTATTTTAAAAATTTACACTTTTTTAAGGCAATGTTTGTAATTACAAAGTAAAATTCACTCTAAACTTACATTTATTAAATCACCAAGCCAATTTTTGAGCACATTGCAGAGATTTGATGAACTTGACATGAAACTGCTTTTTGAACTAACTAAAGATGGCTCTATCTCTGTACCTGCACTGTCAAAAAAACTTGGAATTAACGCATCTGTTCTTTATAGCAGAATAAAACGATTAATGAAAAAAAAATTAATCAAAAAATTTACAGTAGTTATAGATGACTCTCTTTTGGGAATAGGTGTTAAGGCATCTGTTGGGATTAACAGGGATCCAAAACTTAAAGATAATATTCATAAAAAATTAATGGATACTCCTGAAGTTATATCTATTTCTGAAGTAACTGGTAGGTTTGATATTATTGTCAAGGTTCATGCAAAAAATTTAGAGGCATTGCATTCCATAGTTATAGAGAAAATAGGAAAAATTGATGGTATTATAAACACAGAAACCTTTGTCGAGTTACAAAAAACCGATAAAGATCCAGTTTATTCTATTCTGTGATTTATTTTAGTTTTGCATCCCACTTGCCTTCGTTAATTTCGGCAGTGATCTCTTTTGGTGTCTTTCCCTCAACCTTGATTCCAAGTGACAAACATGTTCCAATTACTGTTTTTGCAACAGATTTTAATGAAGATGCATAGGATTTCTCTAGTTTTGTATTTGCAACTTTGATAACCGAGTCTATTGTTATATCTCCTACCCACGCTGTTCCTGCAGTTCCTGTTCCTTTTTGAATTCCTGCCTCTTTTAGTAATAATGCTGCTGCAGAAGGAATTCCTATCTCTATCTCCCATTTTTTTGTATCTGGATAAACAGAAACTGTTACTGGAACTTTCATTCCTTCAAAGTCTTTTGTCTTTTCATTAATGGCTTTGATTATCTCCATAATGTTGACCCCCAATGGACCCAAAGCTGGACCTAGTGGTGGACCTGCTGAAGCAGCTCCGCCGGTTACAAGTGATGATACTTTTTGTGGTTCTACCATATTTATCAGCTTAATATGAAAAATTTAATCCTTCCTAAGACTCACTTGACAGTTTTAGATAGTTGGCGTCGACAGTTACTGGTAGTTGATAAGATGCATCTAATAGAACGACTGTTGCTTCTTCTTTGTCTACATCTATTCTGGTGATTGTAGCTTTCATTCCTTTGAATGGACCGCCTGTGATTTCAACTATGTTATCTACTGCTAATTGTGAAACTGTGGATTTCTTTATCAAATATCCTTCAATGTCTTTAAATTCTAACTCTCCTCTGAGTTGACCCCGAATATGTCTGACTCCTTCTACTGCCATGTATGCATCACTGGGATTTATTGCTTCGATTACAACATAGCCTTTGAGATTATCTACTAGTAACACTGACTGAATGTTGATTTTATTGGCATTTGCTTTTGCTTCTAATAGTCTCATGACTACTTTCTCTTGACCTCCAGTGGTTCTTATTGCAAAAAGATGAGATTTAATTTCCTCGGACAATTTTATCTACCAAACGTAATCACGGAAAAGACAAACTGAATTGTAAAGCCAATAGCACCAACTCCTGCAATTCCTATTAATACTAATCTGAGATGCTGTTGATATTCTTCACGATCTGGTTTTTTAGCCATTTTCAAAGTATTAGCCATATTCTTCAAAGTCTGCTTAGGGTTCATTGCTGGAAATTAATAAGGTGTCCTTATATCTCTTATCTCATGGAACTACTTGTAGCATACCGTGATGACCCTGCGGGATACAATATGGCAAAATTTCTTTCTCAAGAAATGACACAAGATGGTGAGATTTATCGTGGCAAATACTATGACTTGATACTAATCCCGACTCCTGCAATTTCAGCTGACTGGTTAGAAGAAAAATATGATTATGATGGATTTATTTTTCTATCAAAACATGCAGCCGAGTCTGGTGCTTTAGCTCTTACCTGTCATAGTACTGGTAATTTTTCAGAAGCCAAATTTGGAGGAAATGACAGACAGGTAGCAATTCCACATCCATACATCCAAAAAGAATATCTTCAGACACTCTGGAAAAATAAATCACAGTTCTCAGATTTTCAAATTACCATTGAAGCTACGCATCATGGACCTACTGCATTGACTAAACCTACAATCTTCATTGAAATTGGCACAACAGAAAAACAATGGACTGATGTTTCTTTGTGTAATTCTGTTGCTGTTTTAGTACATAGCGTAATGACTAAAAATATTTGCCCATCACCAGTAGCGATTTGTTTTGGAGGTACACATTATCCTGAAAAATTTACCAGGGAATTGCTGGAAGGAACATTTGCACTTGGAACTGTTGTGCCAAAACACGCACTTGACAATATTGATGAGGATTTATTTTTACATATTCTAAAGCAAAATAAAATGGCAAAAACTGCTCTTTTGGATTGGGGAGGACTTGGTTCAAATAAACAAAAGTTAATAGATTTTCTAAGTAATACCGATCTTGAGGTAATCAAACTTTGAATCTTGATAAAAAAATTTACAAAAAATTACTTGAAGTACCTAAAGGAAAAATAACCACATATGGTGAATTGGCAAAAGCTGTTGGTTTGAAAAATGGACAAAGAGCAGTTGGTAAAATTATGAACAAGAATCCATACCCCGTAATAATTCCGTGCCATAGAGTTGTAAAATCCGATGGTAAAATCGGCGGATATGCATATGGTGAAGAGATTAAATCTGATATGTTGACCAGAGAAGGAATTATAATCAAGAATGGTAAAATTTTGGATTTAGAAAATAAGATTTATCGATTCTAACTTTTTCTCTTGGAAATAATTTCTTCCATTAGTAATCTCAGGTGGGCTTTGTTTCTTACAGTGTTTCCACCTACTTTTTTGTAAAGCAACCAAAATTCTGGATTTGTTAGTTCTTTTCTGTCTTTAGCAATTTTTAACAATCTTCTTAACGCACGGACTTTGGCAACGTAAACCTCTTTCTTTCCAACTCTTGCACCTTTTGTACCTTGTTTTGATCCTTGGGTTGTTCCTCTTTTGTTTCTTTGAGCTTTTTTAGTATGTGCCCTTCCCCTCGAAGTTCCAACAATTGATTTTATTTTGATTTTTTTTGCTGTGATTAAACTACGAATATTTTCTCTGGTGATTGCATCTGCTACATCATCTAGGTGATCTGAATCAAATTTTACTCTGTGAATTCCAACGCCGGTAACTCGTGCTACCAGTCTTTTTTTAGCTTTAAGATTTACTACCACTTGCACTCACTCTCGCATTAAAAACTTTGAATTTACTTTCCATTGCTTTTACAATGATTTCTTTTCTTTTTCTAGTACCAACACTGTGTCCAAATCTCACACCGTCTGTTTTTGGATTTAGTTTTTCCAAGTCACTTATTGTATAAACTAGATTATCTGTATATCCTGAAGGATGTAATCCTTTTGCCTCTTTTGGTCCTCCATAACCTACTTTGACAAGTCCTGGACGGCCTCTACTTTTTTGTTTTCTTTGATGATGATCAATTCCTTTTGGTTTTCTCCAATTTGTCTGGAGTCTAACATAACGCCAGCTTTCTGGTCTGATAAAGTCCGGATTGTGTTCTTTAGCCTCTTGTCTTTTAGCTAGCTTCTCTTTATTGATCGGCATCAGATTGACTCTTGAAATTTTAAATAAATACGTTCCTAGATGAAAAAAATTATCTGATAGGAAAGAGATAATAAGGAAAATTAAGGCCGATCGAAATATCTCATGATTAAGCCTGGGATTATTATGATCATTGTTGATGGGGGTTACTTCCTCTGACCGAAGTAGCGGGTCCTGTTAAAACTGACAAATTTTTATCTCAAATACAAAATTTTGGAATAAACCCCTCAAAAATATATCATAATTTGACTGTAGATGACCTAGTCAAAACTGCAGTTGCTCGAAATGAAGGAGTGATAAACTCTACTGGTTCTCTTTCTGTGAATACTGGAAAATATACTGGAAGATCTCCTGATGACCGATTTATTGTAATCGATGATAAAACCCGTAATACAATTGACTGGGGAAAAATTAACCATCAATTCCAAAGTGACAAATTTGAAAGTATTCTTGAAAAAATGAAACATTTTGTAGATGGAAAAGATCTTTTTGTGTTTGATGGATTTGCAGGTGCAGACAAAGAAAATAGATTATCTATTAGAGTAATCAATGATCATGTTTGGCAAAGTCTTTTTGCAAGACAACTGTTCATAAGACCATCAAAAGAAGAATTGGAGAATCATGAACCCGAATTCACTGTAATGTGCATTAATGATTTTCAAGCAATACCCAAAGTTGATGGCACTGCATCAAATGTTTTCATATTGATTGATTTGACTAGAAAAATTGTTTTGATTGGAGGAACTCAATATGCAGGTGAGATGAAAAAATCTGTGTTTGGAGTAATGAATTTTCTCTTACCCGAACGTAATGTCTTTCCAATGCACTGTTCTGCAAATATTGGAAAAAGTGGTGACACTGCTCTGTTTTTTGGTTTGTCTGGTACTGGAAAAACTACTCTTTCAGCTGATCCTAACAGAAGACTAATTGGAGACGATGAACACGGTTGGTCTGATAATGGAACATTCAATTTTGAAGGAGGATGTTATGCAAAATGTATCAATCTTAGCCAAGACGCAGAGCCTGAAATTTGGAATGCGATAAAACCTGGGGCTGTATTAGAAAACGTTGTACTTAATGATAACATTCCTGACTATGATGATAATCGATTAACTGAAAATACCCGCGTCGCATATCCCCTGGATTACATTCCAGGAGCAGTAATTCCCAGCGTAGGTGGCCATCCAAAAGTAATTGTATTTCTAACTGCAGATGCATTGGGTGTTTTGCCACCTGTATCTAGACTGACAAAAGAAGGTGCAATGTATCATTTCATGTCTGGTTACACTAGTAAATTAGCTGGAACTGAACGAGGAATCAAAGAACCAAAATCTGTATTTTCTGAATGTTTTGGAGCGCCATTTATGCCTAGACCTGCATCTGTCTATGCAAAGCTACTTGGAGAAAAAATCAATAAACACAACACGGTTGTTTATCTTGTTAATACCGGGTGGTCTGGTGGACCATATGGCATCGGTACAAGAATCAAGATAAAGTATAGTCGAGCAATGGTAACTGCAGCTCTTACTGGAACTCTTGATATTGTAAAGTATCGGCATGATCATTTATTCAATCTGGATATTCCAACAGAGGTTCCAGACGTTCCATCTGAAATCCTCGATCCAAAAAATACTTGGTCAGATAAAAATTCATACGAACTTTCTGCAAAAAAATTAGCTCAAATGTTTGTTGAGAATTTTAAGAAATTTCACAATGTTGCACCTGAAATACTAAATGCGGGTCCTAAACTTGATTCATAGCTGTTTTTCTTATCGCTATTACTCCAATAATTCCAACAATTATGACAATTCCTGAAACTATCGCTATTTGTTTTTCTGGAATGTTTAATAATTCAAATTCATTCTGAATGTTTTCGTTTATTGAATTTATTTCAATAGTATTATATGCATCAAAAGTTTTTCCATTGACTTTGATTTTTGCAATGATCCAATACTCTGCGTTTTCATTAATTCTTATTGACGCATCTCTTTCTGGAGTTGCAGTGATTGTTTCTATTTTTCCATTTTTACTGTTTATCACTGAAATTTTTGCAAAACCCCATTGCTCTGGATGAAAAATTGTAAAATTGAGTTTCGCATCTTTTTGATTTACCGAAATTGAACCTTCAGTGGAATGTATTAAAAAAGGAACTACATATTTTATCTCATCGTGATTTATGATTATTTTTCCCTCATATTCTCCATAATTTTGTCCAAGAATTTTTATTTTAATTAATAAGTTGTTTCCCTCTAAAATATGTGCAAATTGTATGAATTCCGGCCCCTCAAATCTCACTTCTAAATTTTCCAATGTTCCTTTTAGTAGTTTTAATTCTAATTGTTTTTGAGCGATTGGATTGTCCGAAGATAGATTAATCACAAAGTTTGGTGGTGTAATGATTAATTTTGCCTGAAAAGCCTTTGCAATATTTAGCCTGCCCGAACCTGAATCCCTTAATGAAAATTCTTGACCATAGGCATCAGAAACGGGCTCAGTTGTAGTCAATAACAATGACTTGATTTCATGATGATGTATGTTGGGATACTTTTCAAGCAATAATGCTGCTGCTCCACTCACATGCGGTGCTGCAAAACTTGTACCACTAGTGAAATTATACATCCCGTTGATTTGTGTTGTATTGATGTATGCACCTGGAGCTACAATGTCTGGTTTTATGTAAAATGGTGAAACTGGTCCTCTTGAACTAAAATGTGCAACAAAATCTGGGTTATAAAAAAGATGTAAACTTGCTTTATTTTTTTCTTGAAGTGATTCTTTGATTTCCAATCCTTCTTTTCTATCCATTGACACTACTGGAATCTGTGGTTTGTAATCAGATTCCACAAATTCATGTATTAATTCTCCCAGAAAAATTCCTGGCTCATTATTGTAAACTATCAAAGCTTTTGCTCCTGCATTCACTGCATTTTTTTCCTTTGTAGAAAAATAAAGAAGGTCTCCTTTGACATCACTTCCCCTTTCTACAAGAAGAATTGAGTCTGTAGCGTCAATGTTTTTGAGATCCGATTCTTTTCCATATGCCCCAAAAATTATTTTGCCAACAATTGGCTCATTTAATTTGGAAGATCCTACCATGGGAATTACCGTATATGGTTTTTCATTAACTTCTAATGTTGCAACTAAACTTGATGTCAAATTATTATATGTCGCACCTACTGTAACCGAACCATGATTTTTTCCTGGACTGCCGATTGTTTGAGGCATCGGCCCATCATTTCCAGCAGCAGTCACAACAAAGATTTCTTTTTCAAGTGCTCTGTTAACTGCATGTTCAATACTGGCATTTGTCTTGTTTACTCCTAGGCTGATATTGATTATGTCTGCACCATCTGCAATTGCTCTGTCTATTGCTTTTACTATCAAGTCTGATGATACTGCTTCACCATTCTCTGAAACCTTGTATGCTAAAATTTTTGCTTTGGGTGCTACTCCTACTAATTGTCCGTCAGCAGCAATTACTCCTGTAACTTGCGTTCCATGTCCATTTGTGTCAAGTGGAGGTTCACCTTCCTGAATGAAATTGTATCCCCTGATTACCTTCCCATCTGGTCCCCATCCAAAAAGATCTGGATGGTTAAAATCTACTCCTGTATCAATTACTGCAATTTTGATCCCATTACCATCCATCCCTTCTAGTCTTGGAATGTTTACTCCGACAAATGGGACACTTCTATCCAGATAAATGTGAATAACATCATTTGATTCAAACTGCAAAATAATCAAAGATGCTGAGACAGTTACAACACATGCAAAAACTATCCATATTTTCATATTTTCACGATATTTTTAGCAAGTAAAAACCAATTGGCTAGTAAAGCAATAAATGGAATAAATGTTGAACAATCTACATGGGAAAATACACACTTCCAAAAATACCATATGCTTATGATGCATTGGAACCTCACATTGACGCAAGAACAATGGAGATTCATCATACAAAACATCACCAAACATACACAGACAAACTTAATGCAGCACTAGAAAACTGTCCAACAGAAATACAGAACAAAGATATCTTGGACATTTTGTCTAATCTCAGTCAAGTACCAGAAGGACAAAGAGGTGCCATTAATTTCAATGGTGGTGGATATGATAATCATACGCTATTTTGGAACAACATGAAACCAAATGGAGGCGGAGAACCTGGAGGATCAATTGCAGATGCAATCAATAATTCCTTTGGAAGCTTTTCTGACTTCAAGGAGAAATTCTCATCCACTTCTGCAGTAATTCAAGGCAGTGGTTGGGGATGGTTAGTATACAATCCTTCCTCAGGAAAGGTTGAGTACAAGTCTATGCCAAACCAAACTAGTCCAAGAACTGAAGGATTAGTACCCTTGTTGGGCTGTGATGTTTGGGAACATGCATACTATCTGAAATACCAAAACAAAAGACCTGATTATATCGCATCTTGGTGGAATGTAGTTAATTGGGATGAAGTAGAAAACAGATTCTCCAAAGCAAAATAAAGTTCTAATCTTTATTTTTTATTAATCTGCTCTATTTTTTCTTAATTAATTTGATTTTTAATTTATCTTACAAATACTCAAAATCATAGTGAAGTTTTGAATTTACTTCTATTTTTTACCTCTTTGTTTTCTTTTGTTATTATTCCATGAATGAATTTATAACCATCTCAAGGTGGTTTGTTGTAAATGAGTGAAGAACAAGCCCAACAATTGATGCAACAAATGCAAATGCTTGAAACCTACTTTACTGATTTGTCACAACGAGAGGGAACTCTTCTTAGTGTCCTAAGAGAAGCTGTATCTGCAATCGAATCAATAAAATCACTTCGTCAGAAACCAAATTCTGATACTTTGGTGCCTATTGGAATGGGAACTTATGTGCAAACAAAAATTTCACCTAATGATAAAATTGTCTTGAATATAGGTGCCGGAATTGCTGTGGAAAAAACCTATGATTCTACCATAAACTATCTTGAGGCAAGGATTAAGGAAATTGAGGTCGCATTACAAGATACTTCTGCCAGAAAACAAGAAGCGGTAGCAAGATTGGAACAAGGTAAGGATCAAATGAATCAACTTATGCAAGAAACATCTCAAAATACTTCGGGATGAAATAATGTTTGATAAACTTCGTAATGCATTTTCAAATGCAGCGAAAAGTCTTGGTGAAAAAGAACTAAATGAAAAAGACATAGAAGAGATTCTTTCTGAATTGGAGCTTTCTCTTCTTGAATCTGATGTGGCTAGCGAAGTAATCGATTCTATAAAATCCGACTTGAAAAATCATCTAATCGGTTCCAAAGTATCTAAAAATGAAATTGAAAAATTTGTTAAGGATAGTCTGATCTCTAGTATTTCATCATTATTCGATGCTGCAGGTAAAGTTGATCTTTTTGAAAAAATTAATGAAAAAAAGAAAACAGGTCAACCTTTTCTCATACTCTTTGTAGGAATTAACGGAACTGGAAAAACAACGTCTCTTGCTAAAGTAGCTCATATGCTACAACAGGCAAAATACTCTGTAGTGGTAGCCGCAGCTGACACATTTAGAGCAGGAGCTATAGAACAATTACGTGAACACACAAATCGTTTGAATCTAAAATTAGTTGCTCAAAACTATAATTCTGATCCTGCGGCAGTAGCTAGAGATGCAGTTCTTTATGCAAAATCCCACAAAATGGATTGTGTATTAATTGATACTGCGGGCAGAATGCAAACTAGTAAAAATTTGATGGAACAAATTGCTAAAATCACTAAAGTAGTAAATCCTGATTTCAAAATTTTTGTTGGTGATTCTTTAGCTGGAAATGACACTGTAAACCAAGCAAGAGAATTCTTTGAACATGTTAAATTCAATGGTTCCATTCTAACAAAAAGTGATGCAGATGCACGTGGTGGAGCTGCATTATCCATTGTAAAAATTACATCCACTCCTGTACTTTATGTTGGCGTTGGACAAGAATACTCAGATCTAAAACCTTTTGATAAAGAAATTTTTCTGGAAACTGTATTTGGTTCACTGTCTGGAGTAGATATTAAAAAAATTTCTTCTGAACCTAAACCAACACCAGAACCTAAACCAACACCAGAACCTAAACCAACACCAGAACCTAAACCAACACCAGAACCTAAACCAACACCAGAACCTAAACCAACACCAGAACCTAAAACTGATTCTTCTACAGGTGATCCTTTTGCAGGAATTAATGATGCTGATATTTTCAATTATTCAGAATTATACGATATCCCCCCACCTGAAAATGATGATGAAGCAATTAAACTCGGTACAAAAATACGTGATTGGATTAAACAGGGACGACCAAAATCTGGAGAATCAAAAACAGATAAGAAAACAAAACATGGTGAATTTGAAGAACATTTGTCTGAAAAAGAAGAAATTAAGGATGAGAAACACAAACAAGATAAAGAAGAAGAAAAATCTAAAAAGAAACGAGGTGTATTTGGATTCTTTAAGAAATGAAACTCAAAACAAAAGATCTACTCACTTTAGCGGAACTGACATCTAAAGAATTTGCTCAATTAATTGATTACTCCATTACACTAAAAAAAGAATTAAAAAATGGCAACAAACCTTTATTGAAAAACAAAACACTCACTATGATTTTTCAAAAACCCTCCACTAGAACACGAGTAAGCTTTGAAACTGGTATGTATCAATTAGGCGGACATGCAATAAATCTCTCATCACATGATATGCAACTATCGCGAGGTGAATCTATAGAAGACACTGCAAAAACTTTATCGAGATATACTGATTGTATTATGGCACGAGTTTATGATCATAGTTTATTAGAAAAATTATCTGAATCTTCTAGCGTACCTGTTATCAATGGATTGTCTGATTCTTTTCATCCGTGCCAAATCTTGGCGGATTTTATGACCATTAAAGAAAAAAAAGGAAAATTCAAAGGACTAAAAATCGCTTGGATAGGTGACGGAAACAATGTATGTAATTCAATGATCTATGGATGTGCTTTGGCTGATGTCAAATTATCTATTGCAACTCCGAAAGGATTTGAACCTGATAAAACAGTCATTAAAGAATCTGAAAAATTCATTGATATCGATTTAACAACAGATCCTCTAAAGGCAATTAAAAGTGCTGATGTTGTAGTGACTGACACGTATACATCAATTCATAATAACGATCCAAAACGAATCAAAAAATTCCTGCCAAAATATCAGGTCAACCAAGATTTAATGAACAATGCCAAAAATGATGCAATCTTCATGCATTGTCTTCCAGCAAAAAGAGAAAATGAAGTTACCTCTTCTGTAATCGATGGTCCTCAATCTGTTGTTTGGGATGAGGCAGAAAATAGACTTCATACTCAAAAAGCTTTACTTGCTTCCATAATTCGCGCTTAACGTATATAAGAGCAGTTTCAAACTCGTGTTCTATAGATGGCCTATTCAAACATCCTAAGAAGACTAAGAGAGGAAAAGACCAATTACAAAAAACGTGGAACCTTATTGATAGGTAAACGTGATTTCATTACAGTAAATATTACAAATGAAAATACTCAAGTACAAGTTTTAAAGCCTGGCATGACTGGTGATAAGGTCATTGCGTCAGCGCATTCAAGTTATCTGCTTAAAAAAGGTTGGAAGGGTTCGAGAAAAAGCATACCTGCAGCATATTTGACTGGTTATCTTGCTGGAAAGAAAGCTATTGGTAATGGTGCCAAAGATGCTGTTTTGTATACTGGCACTAGGAGATACACGCAACGAATGGCAGCTGCACTAAAAGGCGTTGTTGATGCCGGCGTTAAAGTTCCAGCTGATTCAGAAACGTTTCCACCAGATGATCGAATTAACGGAGATCATCTTACAGTAAAAAATGATACTTCAAAAATTAAATCTGCTATTGACAGTGAGGTCAAATAGAAATGAGTCAAACAACACAACGTAAACCTTCTGGTCAAGGTGGACCTGGAGGTAGAGGTGGACCTGGAGGTAGAGGTGGACCTGGAGGTAGAGGTGGACCTGGAGGTAGAGGTGGACCTGGAGGTAGAGGTGGACCTGGCGGTCAAAAAACTTATGGTGGAGGTAAACCTGGTGGACAATCTAGACGACCAAGAAGAGAACCTGAAGAAGAAGCTTGGATTCCAAAAACAATTTTAGGAAAAAAAGTAGCTTCTGGAGAAATTAATTCTATTGAAGAAATTATTCAAGACGGTTTAAGAATTCAAGAAGCCGGTATCATTAAAAAATTATTACCTGATTTGAAAAGTGAAGTTATCGATGTAGGTATTATTCAAAAAATGACTTCTAATGGGCAATCTACTAGATTCAAAGCAATTGTTGCAACTGGTAATGAAAATGGTTACCTGGGAGTAGGTCAAGGAAAATCTAAACAAATGAGAATTGCAATTGAAAAGGCAACAAATCAAGCTCTTCTTAATGTAAGTCCAATCAAACTAGGATGCGGCAGTTGGGAATGTAGATGTGATCAAAAACATTCTGTTCCATTTAAAATCCGAGGTAAAGGTGGAAGTGTCACAATTGAAATAATTCCAGCCCCACGTGGATTAGGTTTGGTAGCTGGTGGTAAAATTAAACGACTATTGGAATTAGCAGGTCTTAAAGATGCATGGACAACTGCAAAAGGTTCTACACCAACAATGAATTCTACTTCTAAAGCTATATTGGACTGTCTAAAACAGACATTTAGTCAGGGTTGATATAAAATGGCAAATGCGTATCTCGTAGTTAGGATAAAAGGTCAAGCCGATTGTCCTTATTGGGCAACTACTACTATGACTTTGCTAAAATTAGATAAAAAATACCGTGCTACAATTTTACCTGCTAAAGAAAATACATTGGGAATGTTAAACAAAGTAAAACATTATGTATCTTGGATTGAATTAGATGCCGATTTAGCAAAAGAGCTCATTGATAAAAAAGCAAGAAAAGAAGGATATCAAAAAATTACTGCTACTGATCTTAAAGAACTTGGATTTGCTAGTACTGAAGCACTTGGCTCAGCACTAGCTGAGGGAAAAGCAACTCTTTCTAAATTAAAACCACTAAAACCTTGGTTTGCTTTAGCTCCACCAAGACATGGATTCAAGCGAAGTACCAAAAAACTCTATGGACAAAAAGGTATACTTGGACAAAATAAAGATCTTGGAACATTGGTAAGGAATATGATGTAAAATGGCAACAAGATTAAGAAAAACAAGAAGATTGAGAGGTGGACGACATATGGGATGGGGACAAGTAGGTCAACATCGTGCAAGTGGTCACAAAGGCGGTCTTGGAATTGCCGGATTGCATAAGTATCATTTTAGTACTTTACTAAAAGAAAACCCAGATCATTTTGGACATGATTCTACTCACCCACCTCACCCAATTATCACAAGAAAATGGGCTAGTGTCCGTGATCTCGATGATCTATTCTCAAAATTTGGTCAAGAAGAAGGAGGAAAAAAAATCATAGACCTCATAACTGCTGGATATGATAAACTCCTTGGTGGCGGTAAGGTATCTAACACATACACCGTCAAAGTACCAAGATTTACTGCAACCGCAGAGGAGAAAATAAAATCAGTAGGCGGAGAGGTGTTAGCTGATAATGGCTGAAGGTAGTATAACTAATTTTATTAGAAAAGTTGTTTTCAAAGCAGAACCATATATTCCTCAAGTACCAAAACCAAAAAAAAAGATATCTCTACAAACTAGATTGATTTGGTCTGGGGTAGCCTTGTTAATCTACATGGTTATGGGTCAAACTCCATTATTTGGAGCAACAGCACCAGAGTTTGATTTTCTACAATTTGCCAGAGTTATTTTTGCATCTCAACAAGGAACACTTGTTGAGCTAGGAATTGGACCTATTGTTACTGCAGGTCTCTTAATGCAATTACTTCGAGGTTCAGATATTCTAAAGTTTGACTTTAAAAAACCAGAAGAGAGAGGAGTATTTCAAACTGCTACTAAACTAGTAACCTACATTGTAATTATAGCTGAATCTATTGTATATGCAACTGCTGTTTACGGTCCTGGTGTACCAGAACCATATGTCTTGTATGTTATGATCGGTCAATTGATGGCTGCATCCATTATCATTATGTTCTTAGATGAATTAGTTCAGAAGGGTTGGGGTTTGGGCAGCGGAATCAGTTTGTTCATTATGGCCGGCGTTGCTCAACAAATTTTATGGAGTTTATTCAGCCCCTTACCAGCTGGTGATGGTGGTACTATTGGCATCATACCATATATTGGTCAATCCATGATGACTGGAGATTTATCTAATGTATTATTCCGTTCAAACCAACTGCCAAGTATTTTTGGATTATGTTTGACTGCCGGAATTTTATTGATTCTAGTATTTACTCAAGGAATGAAAATTGAGATTCCAATTGTTTCTACAAAATACAGGGGATTTTCAGCAGTTTATCCAATCAAAATGTTATACACTTCAAACATTCCAGTTATTTTGGCATCTGCTTTGACTGCAAATGCCGTATTTCTTGGTCAGATGTTATGGGCAAACTTTAACCCCAGAAATAATAACGCATTCATGAATGTTCTTGGCCAATTTGATCCTACTAGTCCTTCTACTCCAATTGGGGGAATAATCTATTACATTACTCCCCCAAGAGGAATAGAGGCTGCAGCTTTGGATCCTGGAAGAGCTGTAGGCTACATTTTGTTTATGGTTGGCATTGTAGTATTATTTGGTAGATTGTGGGTTGAACTTGGAGGTTTATCACCAAAGAGTGCGGCTCAAAACTTACTTGATGCGGATGTACAAATTCCAGGATTTAGAAGATCAAATGCACCTGTAGAAGCATTACTAAACAAATACATTCCATCTGTTACAATTATTGGCTCTATTATCTTGGGCTTATTAGCTGGCGTGTCTGATGTTTTGGGTGTCTTTGGTTCTGGAATTGGAATTTTGCTTATGGTGGATATTCTCATCAACTATTACACTCAACTAGTAAGAGAACAAGTAGAAGTTGTAATGCCACGTCTTGGTGCTTTACTTGGCAGAAAGTAGAAAAGTTGTGGTGGTAGGGATACCTGGTGTTGGAAAAACTTCTTTATTACAAAAAATAGTTGAAATTTTAAAAGATCATAACAAAAGTGTTAGTGTTAATAGTTTTGGAAGTATAATGTTCGATGTTGCAAAAGAAAATGGCATTAAAGACAGAGATGAACTAAGGAAATTACCTTTATCTGAACAAAAAAATCTTCAAAAAATTGCCGCAGAAAAACTTGCAATGCTAAATGACGATGTAGTAATTATTGATACCCACGCTTTTATTAATTCTCCTGAAGGATACTATCCTGGATTGCCAGAACATGTTTTAAAAATTCTCAAACCCTCAAACTTTGTATCTGTTTCTGCAAAACCTGAGGAAATCTACAATAGAAGAATGAAAGATGACACTCGAAATAGAGATCAAATCTCAATTGATAATATTAAAAAAGAATTAGACGTACAATCTGGTATGATTTCTGCATGTGCTGTACTTTCAGGTTCTCCTGTAAAGCATGTACTTAACAGAGAAGGAAAGATTGATGAAGTGGCTGATAAAATAATTAGAGCGATAGGACTGTAAAATGGATTTTAATTTTATCTTGTTATTTTTGGATTCTGTATTCCTTGAAGGTGACGGTATCTTTGGATTTCTTGGTGGTGGTGGAGGCCAAGCTGCATTAGGTAGTGATGATCCTATTGTCAAAGGTCTAATTCTAACTGCATTTGCAGTAACTGGTTTTGGAATTATGCTGAATCTCTTTAATGCCGCAGTCAGAAAAAAAATGGTCGATCAAACAAAACTAAAACGAATAATGAAAGAGACACGTGCTTGGCAAAAAGAAAGAATGACTGCAATGAGATCAAAAGATCAAACAAAGATGAATGAACTCAATAAAAAATCATCTTACATGAACAAAATGTCCATGGAAATGATGCAGATGAATATGAGACCAATGTTAATTACATTTGTTCCTTTAATTTTGATATTTTATCTCGTCTTGCCTGTACTCTTTTCACATATTGTAGCATTATCCCCAATTTCTCTTAACATAATTCCTGGCGACTTTTTCCATCTTACTTGTACTGCAGCACAAGCAGCAGAACCAGATAATGTATGTGCTCAAAAAGAAAATGCTCTATTTCTTTGGGCTTGGTATTTTCTATCCTCCATCGCATTTAGTGGCATCATTATGAAACTAACAAAAACATCTATGGATCTCAGTTGACCAAGTCAATTGTAATTTCTGGTCCTCCCGCTGTAGGAAAAACAACTGTAGCTAAAGGATTAGCCGATGAATTTAATCTGACATATCTTAGCGGTGGTGATATTCTAAAAGAAATGGCAAAAGAACAAGGATTTGATGCAGTTGGTGATGATTGGTGGGATACTGAAAATGGAATGAAATTTCTTAGTCAAAGAGAGAACAATTCTGAATTTGATAAGAAAGTAGACGACAAATTAATCCAACTTTTCAACAAAGGCGGAATGGTCATAACAAGTTATACCCTCCCATGGTTAGTTGGTAATGGTATCAAAATATGGCTAGCTGGTTCTCACGATAGCAGTTCAAAAAGAATGCAAACTAGAGATAATATGACTTCACAAGAAGCGTATGAAATAACAAAAATAAGATATGATAAAAATCGAGCGTTATACAGGAAATTATATCATTTTGATTTTGGAAATGACATATCTGTATTTGATAAAGTCATTGACACTGATAATCTTAATGCATCTCAAGTAATTAATATTGCAAAAGAAACTGTGAAGAAATTATTATGACTCTAAAACAACTTCAAAATTTGATCGTAATTGATCAGGATATAACTGATAATGCATATGGAACATACTATGACAAAAGAACTCTTGAGCAATTACTCAATTACGGTCTGATAATTTTAGATAAACCTCCAGGCCCTACTAGTCATGAAACTGTTGCTTGGACAAAAAGAATCTTAAAAATTCCAAAGATTGGTCACAGTGGAACTCTAGATCCTCAAGTTTCAGGTGTATTGCCTTTAGGTCTTGGAGAAGCAACAAAGGCACTTGGCGTGTTACTTTATGGTCCAAAAGAATATCACGCACTTGGAAGATTTCATTCACTTCCATCAAAAGAAAAACTCGACGATGTACTTGATATGTTCAGAGGAGAAATCTTCCAAAAACCCCCACAACGTTCTTCTGTTCTTAGACAAACTAGAACAAGAACTATCTATGAATTAGAAGTACTTGAGCAAAAAGAAAGATTGCTTTTAACTCGTATATTATGTGAAGCTGGAACATATATTAGAAAACTATACTATGACATTGGAGAAATTCTTGGTCCTGGTGCAACTATGATAGAGCTGAGAAGAACAAGAGTTGACCAATTCCACGAGTCTGATGGTTTAGTGACATTACATGAGCTTGCAAATGCTTTTGCACTTTGGGAAGAAAAAAAAGATGACACTAAACTTATGAAAATGATCAAACCTATTGAGTATGCACTAAGTGAACTAAAATCTGTGGTAATACGTGATTCTGCAGTAGATGCAATGTGTCATGGTGCCCAACTTGCAATTCCTGGCATATTGCAAATTTCTCCAAATATAAAAAAAGGCGACATCGTGGGAATTTATACACAAAAAGGAGAAGCTGTAGCTTTGGCCGAATCCACGATGTCTGAGGAAGAAATACGCGATGCAACCAAAGGTTATGCTTTTGAGACAAAACGAATTATCATGGCTCCTAACATATATCCCAAGAAATGGAGATCAAAATCTCCCCCAAAGGATTAAAAAATCAAACAAAAAACTCTTGAATAATTGTTAGCAAAAAGTCTTGTAATTTTTATTGGCGTTGGTGTTTTTGCAGGTTTTACATTTGGTTTTTATCTGCTTGATATGAAAAATACCAATCAGCTTGTATTTGTAGATGGCTCTTCAATTTCTATTGTAACCGAAAAATCTGATTTTAAGAAAGGCGAGGAAATTAGAATAACTATTGTAAATTCTGGAACAAACCCACTTACTTTTTCAGACACATCATATGGCTTGAAGATAAGTGGATTGTTTGGCATTATGATGTATTCCCCTACTGCATCTCAAGTAATTACAACCTTAGAACCAAGAGGAAAAATTGTATTTGTTTGGGATCAAATGAAAAATGATAATGTACCTGTTTTAGAAGGTCTTTACAAAATCAGTTCAGATGGAATTGATTCTATGGGAAACAAAGTGGAAAAATCTATTACTATTAATATTTGGAAGTAAATTTTTGTAATTTCTAGTAACACAATATATAATCAAATTTTCCAGAATTACTTTGTCGAAAGACAAGTGCCGGGGTCGCCTAGCCTGGTAGGGCGCGCGCCTGGAAATAATTTACCATAAAGCGCGTTCTCGCAAGGGAACGGGAGTTCAAATCTCCCTCCCGGCGCCATTTACAATGCCATTTTTTCAATTATCTTACTAAATTTCCATAGCCCACACTGTGCATCTGAACTTTCACTTTCAAACATTCCTTGTTTGTTTAGATGATTTACAATATGTGCAGAAAATGGTAAAGCACCTGTAGCTCCCGGAGAATTATAATTCAAAATATGAAAAGACATTGAATCTCCTTCTAAAATTACGTCTGGAACAAATTGCCCGTTCTCATTTATTACAGATGATCGAATTCCTGCAGTTCCTTTCTCTGTAATTTTTTCCGCATCAATTTTTGGCAAGAATCGCTTAACTCTATTAATCATTGTTGATTTTGACATTGAGGACTGAATTTCATTTATTGCAAGTTCTTGGAATTGTTTATCAAATATTGCCTTTCTTGCACCAGACCTAAGCATCTCTAACATTTTTGGAATGAATTCTTTGATGTTCTCTGTTTTATTATATCCATATGGACTAAACACTGGTACTGCATTTGGTCCAATTTCGCAACTTCCATCAACTCTGATAATCCAATGTGGATCTAAAAATGGATAATCTGGATACTCTGGTACAGAATACACACTTGTTTTTGTCAAGTTATTGTATTCTTTTGGTACTTTCCAATACTCCCCTCTGAAATGCACATCGGTAAATGTCTCTGCAACACCTATCTTATGTGCAATATCTATTGCTTCACCTCCCGCCGCATTAATAATAAAATTTGCAAAAATCACATGTTCATTATTTAACGTGATTTTCCATTTACCGTCAACTTTTTTGATATTAGTTACTTTGGTGTCTAGAAGAAAATTTATTCCATTATTTCTACTATCTTGCATCACCGCATCAGTAAATTTAGAATAATCTGTAGAACCGTCTTTGTACACATAAAGTGCAGATTCACATCTTATTTCAGGTTCTATTTTTTTTAATTCATTTTTATCCATTAGTTTGATATCATTGTCTTGTAATCCATTTTGTTTTCCCCATTTGAAATATTTCTCAAGTACTTTGGCTCCTTTTTCATCTAAAGCTACTTCTATAACTCCATCTTTTTTAAATGGTAAACTTTTCAGTTTGGAATATTCTTCCCACATCTCATATCCATGAAAAGATGCTTTTGCAAACATCTTTTTCTTCTCAGGATTGTATAGGTATGGAGCATGAATTTTTCCTGTGTTTCTGCCACTTGTGTGAAATGCAACATTATGTGCTTGTTCTATAACTGCAATCTGTTTTGTTTTATTTAGAAAACTAAGAAAATATGAGATCGAAGTACCTAGTATTCCACCACCAATAATTACTAGATCAAAATTATGTGCCAATGCACATCTATTTCATGTTCATCAATATTAAATTGAATCTGACAATCAAGATTAATATCGTATAAAATCTATTTCGAATTGTGTTACCTGATAGATGCTCCATTATGGACGATGGAAAACAATGTGTTAATCCACCGGAATTTGTAGTCTCTGTCGTGGTAGAAAAAGACGAATACATGATTGGAGTTACATGCAATAAACATAAACAAATAGTCTCAGGAAAAATTCAATTTCTTCAGAACGAAGATAAAATACCTCGTGGAAAAATCAGTTTTTCACCATTAAAAGCAGTTGGAACTGACTGTATACATGGTGATCCAGACGAATTTGTTCATTTAGATACATAATAACCATAAAAATTGAAATAATTTCTTTTTACTCATACTGTATTGCTTTTAGATCTTTTATCTGATTTATTAAAAATTGACAACATTTTATTAATTATAAAAAACAACGCTGCAGTCTCTGAGATTAGAAGCAATTCTCTACACATTAAACAGAAAGAAAAATGGATTACAATCGGTGATAATGATGGTCCATCTCATATGCACATTAACTCTGAATTGATACAAACTGCCGAGTTTATTGAGGAAAAAAAGCCTGAGCGCACAAGCTTTGGCGTCCAATTTTTTGATAAAAATGGGGAACGTATCTTGAGTGCATTTTTTACAAAAATGTATGATGAAAATAACCATCTTAACTTTGAGAGAAAAAAAGTTTATGAAAAATTATGTCAAAAATATGGTTCAAAAATTCAGTTTTAAAAAAATACCTTGTCTGAAAATGACAAGGAGAAAAATTTTTTTATTCTTCTGATTGTTTTTTCTTCTTTTCTTTTTCAGATTGTTGTTTAGCTAATTCTAATTCTTCATTTGTATGCTTGAATTTTTTCAATCTATTAATAATTTACATTCTATGTATAAAAACTGCACAGTTTTTCTCAATGTCATCTAAGCGTAAATTCCAACTTGTTAATACCCCACAGAGTAAATGGGGTTTTTTCCATTAATTCCCAGATTCAAATTTTTTATAGTAATTTCTGCCATCTTTGCTCTTGTCTCTTTGGTTGAACTTCCTATATGTGGTGCCAAAACAACATTTTGTATCTTTGTTAATGGGTGTTTTTCACTAATAGGTTCTGATTCATATACGTCAAGGGCAGCACCTGCAATGATTTTTTTATTTAGTGCTATTATGAGATCTTTTTCATTAACAATTTTACCTCGTGCAGTATTAATTAAAAATGCAGATTTTTTCATTTTTTTAAAAATTTTCATGTCAAATAACTGATCAGTTTCTTTTGTATGAGGAACATGAATTGAAATTACATCGCTTTGAGTTATCAGTTTGTCTAGTGTGACGTATTTTACTCCTAATGATTTTTCTTTATTTTTGGAAATGGGTTTTCTGTTGTGATATACTATTTTCATATCAAATGACTTGGCACGCTTCGCAAGAGTACTCCCAATTCTTCCTAATCCAAAAATTCCCAATGTTTTACCTTGAAGATCCGTTCCCACATAATCATATGCACCGTAAATTTGTCTCCATTTCCCACTTCTGATTGTCCTGTCTCCTTCGGAAACTCTACGCAAAACATCAAGTATCAAAGAGAATGCCAAATCAGCTGTAGCATCTGTAAGAACTTCAGGAGTGTACCCTACACGAATTTTCTTTTTCTTTGCATATTGTGTATCTATATGATCAAAACCAACACTATAGGTACTAATAACTTTGAGATTTTTTGCAATATCTATTAAATCACTATCAATTCTGTCATATGGAAAACAAATCAGTCCTTCAATATTTCCAATTTTTGATCGTAGTTTTGTTTTAGGAATTGGAATTTTGCCTGAGTGAATTTCAATCTCATATCTTTTCTTTAATTCTTTTAATGCAAAATCATGAAGTGTTCTGGTGAGAAAAACTCTCTTTTTTTCCATCATCCATGAGATTTATCTCAAACCATTTATACGATTTCTTTCTAGATGATAAGATGTCAGAGACCGAAGAAGAGGAATTTGCAATTTGTATAGAATGTGGGAATTCTATTGAAAAATGCGTTTGTGTATGTCCCTATTGTGGTGAACGAGATAAATGTGAATGTGCGTTATTTGATTCAGCTACAGGTGGTTAGCAGAATTCATCCATCATATTATTAATATCCAAAAAATGAGATGATTGTATATGGGTTCTATTGATTTTACTTGGTTGATCGGAGGTCCACAAGGAAGCGGGGTTGATTCTGGCGCTAATGTTTTTTCTAAAGTTTGTGCCGAGATGGGGTATAATATTTTTGGTAAGAGGGAATTTTATTCTAATATTAAAGGAGAGCATAGTTATTTTGCAGTTAGAGTTTCTGATGAAGAAATCCACTCAAATGTAAATGACGTTACTTTGATGGCTTCTTTTGATGCTGAAACAATTTTCAGACATTTTAATGAAGTTCCTAAAGGTGGCGGAATAATTTATGACTCTGATTTAGATAAAACCACCACTGATGAGGTACATACTCTTGATAATTATTTTAAAGAAAGATTACACAAAGAATTAGAATCTAAAAACAAACCTTTTACAATTGCAGGAGTTCTCGAGATTGCAAAAGAGAAAGGTGTCAATCTTTATTCCGTGTCTTTTCGAGAAATACTGTCTACTCTTGCTGAAAAGACAGAAAATCCAAAACTAAAAGGGTTGGTTAGAATGTTTAACGTGCTTGCCGTTTCTTTATCTCTAGGGTTAATCAAAATGCCTCTTGATCCTTTACTTCAATCCATCGATTCTATATTTTCAAAAAAACCTCAGATAGCAGAAATTAACAAGCAAGCCGCAAATTTTGCATATGATTACGCTAAATCAAAATTTAGTAGTTTTCAATATGCTTTAACTGGAACTACTAAACAGCCTGACACCATTCTTGTCCAAGGTCATTTTGGAACTTCGATAGGAAAAATGGTCAGCGGTTGTAGATTTCAATCATACTATCCCATCACTCCTGCTTCTGATGAGAGCGTCTATCTTGAATCCCATGAACTTTTAGAAATTCAAAATGATAGACCTGGTTCAACTATTGTGATTCAAACTGAAGATGAGATATCTGCAATGGGTATGATGATTGGCGCTGCATTAACTGGTACGCGTTCTTCTACATCCACTTCTGGACCTGGATTTGCATTAATGACTGAAGCACTTGGTTGGGCTGGAATTAACGAAGTTCCAATTGTAATAACTTTGTATCAAAGAAGTGGACCTTCAACAGGTCTTCCTACAAGACATGGACAAGATGACTTACTCTTTGCAGTATATGCTGGACATGGTGATTTTCCAAAAATTGTTTATGCATCTGGTGATATTGAAGAAAGTTTCTATGATACTGGAAGATGTTTTAATTATGCAGATGTCTATCAAATTCCTGTCATCCACATGATGGACAAATTTCTTTCAAGTTCTGTTGTTACCTGCAAAAAATTTGATCCTCAAAAGATTTCAATTGATAGAGGTCTGTTGTTAGATAAAGTAGAGGGAGTATACAAGCGATTTGCTTTTACTGATGATGGAATTTCTCCACGTTCTAGGTTGGGATTGGATAATGGTATTTTTTGGAATACTGGGGATGAATCCGATGAATCTGGGCATATTACAGAAGATCCACAGGTTCGTATCAAAATGATGGACAAGAGAATGTCTAGGTTAGATCTGGTGACAAAAAGAATTCCATCTGACGAACAGGTTGTTTCATTTGGTGTTCATGATTACACTGTTATTTCTTGGGGTTCTACTAAGGGTCCGATCTTGGATGCTATTTCAATGCTTAAAAAAGAAGGGATTGACATTGGATTTATTCAAATTAAATTAATTCATCCTTTCCCATCTGATTATGTCCAGTCTCTTCTAAAAGATACAAAAACCATCATTGACATTGAGGCAAACCATTCAGGACAACTAGGCAAGATCTTCAGGCAAAACATATCCCGCGAAATTGATTATTTTGTACTAAAATACACTGGAAGAGGAATGACTAGTACTGAAATTTATGATTCATTAAAAAAGATAGTTGAAAATAAAGCAAACAAAAGAGAGGTTCTAAGTCATGGCGCTTAAACTAGCTGATTACAAAACTGAAGTACACAATGATTGGTGTCCTGGGTGTGGTGACTTTGGAATAGTCAATGCATTACAAATGGCATTAGCAGAAATGGGAATAGAACGCGATAAAGCAACAATTTTTTCTGGTATTGGTTGTTCTGGAAAGACATCTCATTTTATCAACACATATGGAGTTCATACACTACATGGAAGAGTTTTGACTTTTGCTCAAGGTGGAAAACTTGCAAATCCTGAGATGACTGTTGTAGCAGTAGGTGGTGATGGTGATGGATTGGGAATAGGTGCTGGTCATTTTGTTGCAGCTGGAAGACGTAATGTTGACATGACTTACATAATCTTTGATAACGGAGTATATGGTTTAACTAAAGGACAAGCTTCTCCAACATTAAAGCTCGGTGAGAAAACAAAATCACTTCCTTCTCCAAACACAAACTATAACGTAAATCCTATTGGATTGGCAGTCGCCAGTGGCTTTACATTTGTAGCACGTGGTTATTCTTATGATGTTAGACATCTAAAAGATCTGATAATCAAAGCTGTTCGCCACAAAGGTCTTTCCTTCCTAGATGTGCTACAACCATGTCCAACTTACAATGATATCAATACCAGAGATTGGTATGCTGGAGTTGATTTGGCCCAAGAATCTATGGAAAGACACTCTAGAATCTATAAACTTGAAGATACGCATTTTGACCCTACGGTACATTATAACGATGAAACAGAAGTTAATGAAAAACTATCTCAAGCCTTGATTAAATCTCTGGAATGGGGAAATAAGATTCCCATAGGCATATTTTATCAAAACGAGATAATTTCTCAATACTCAACTAGACTGACTGATAAAATCCCGAATTATCTTGAAAATCCTCCTGCAAAACAAAAGATTTCAGAAAACGGTGTACCAACCACTGATGTTTCCGAAATACTTGATTCCCTCAGAGTTTAGAATGTCTGTAACCTAATGAGTTATAGACTAGTTTATTTGTAGATCACCTTGCTGTTGAACATAAACGAGGCAAATAAAATATTTAGAAAATCTATTATCAAAGGTTTCTTTGAGCCCCAACTCGTTAATCTTGATTTTAAAAAGTCAGGAGTCAAACATCCTTCTATAGTTGACGATGGTTTGATGCAATCTGATCTACTTCATATATTTTTTGATGTTGATACTGGTTCTGATTATCCCGATGGAGATGAATGGTTTATTGTTGAACTCCTTTTTCCACATGATATTAAACTTCCAGACACTTTGAAAGGAACTGATTACTTTACAACTATTTCAGTAGAAAATGGAAAAACGTTTTGGCATCATCGTGAACTAATACGCTACAAATATGGTAAATCAAAAAAACTTGATGATGCATTGGAATTTTTAGAATCAAAATACAAAGAACTACACGGTTTACTTGAACCACTTCAAAAAGATCTCAAATAACTGCATTCCAACTGTCTCCTCTGAAAACATATTTTTTGTTTTCTGATATTGCAGTATTGAGACGCCATCTTGTTGATTCAGGATCAAACCTGTAAATTATTTCTAAAACATCTGATGGTAGTTTTTCTGGATCTAGATGATATGGGAGTAGTTCTAAAACAAAATCTATCTTTTCAATTGCATTGTCATACCATTGTTTATCTTCAGTATCTAACACAAAAACTATTTTTGGTTTTCCTAAAAAATTAATATTTATCTTTAAAGCATTTCCAGTACCTCTGCGTCTCTTCATCTCTTTGAAAACATCTTTCATTTTCCCCCAACGTCTAAAATCAAACCATTTGAAAAATTCTTCGTTAAAAGCAAGTGGGATGTCTAAATTCAAAAAACTGACAAAATTATCATCGTTTACTTCAATCTCTTCTTGAATAATTGAGAATCTAGAATTCAAATACCCGTAGATTACTTCAATCTCCCATGGCGATATTCCGTAATACTGTAGGGATATTTTCAGATTCTCGTCAATCACTAATTGGAAATCATGAAAATTGTAATTAAAGCTTCAAATCTGGCCCTGACTGCTTAGATCCTCCTCAAAATTAAAATTATGGAATAAAAAATGCCAACTAATGAAAAAGGAATTTGTAGTAAGAAGTATTGATGCTGCACCTGACGGTGCACCCTATGTTGTCGTCTCTCTATCTTCCGTTAAAGACCTTAAAGAAGGAACAACATCTGCTCCTTCTCCTTTTGGTGGTCCGAAAGTGATGGGGTTTACCAACATGAATGACATGATGAAGGATCTCAACAAAATGTTCTCTGGAATGGGTGGTATGGGTATGCAAAGCGGTGTAACACAACTAAAACTTGAGATGCATGAATACAAAGAAATGGGTTTATCTGTAGGCGATAAGGTCTACCTTGAATTAACCAAAGAAGAAACTTTGGGCATATAATCAATCTGTTTTTTATTTTCTTTTTTTGTTTGTTTTAGATGGTATTGATAAATTTCCATAGATAGAATATGCAAATTGTTCCAATTACAAATAACATTGGTTTCCATGCAAAGACTGGAATGCTAGGTGTTGCAAGCTTTACTTTGTAATTATCAAAAATCATATGAACATTTTTTTTGATTTTATCGTGCCATATTTTATAATCTACTTGATATTTTTTCAATATCTCTTCTACCTCATATATTACAGGTGTTCTCTGTGATACTAGGTGCTGAAGGTAATCTCTTGAAACTTCAACTTCTGCATGTATCCCGATTAACCCTTTTTTAAGATCTACCATTCTTACATGCATTTCCCAAGGCTTCTTTAGTTTAAGGTTTAAACCGTTTCCAATTTGGTTGGGCTGTTTATGTTCTAATTTGACTTTGGTAAATCCTTCAGCTGTGAAAATTTTCATTAATTCATCAAAGCTCTTCTTAACTACAATGTGGAGCTGTTCTACTCCTTTGTTATCTACGTCAATACTATGTTTTAATCCATCCAGAAATGAAATTGTTTTGGGATATCTTGTCAGGTACTCCATAATTTTGTCCTCAAAAACCTCTATTTAAAGCAGAACCAATTCAAATTCTAGTAATTCATTGGATTTGTTAGACCTCTAACATACACGCACTGATCTGGAGATATCGCCATCTCTGTTGGACTGATTTTTCTATCTGTAAGTTTTGCTCCGGAATCCCTAACAATTGCAAATGGTTTTGATTCTGCAGCCTCACCCATTTTGTGATTCGCAATTGTTGCAAGATTATCTACAACTGCTTGGAAAGTTACCTTCAATGGATTTCCATCAAGATCTTTTTCAGATCTCATGTCTAATACTGGCTCAATTCCTGCACACGATACTGCAACACCTGATGTTCCAATACGAGATGGCATTAATCTACTATCTACCAAAATAACTCCAACATGGATTAAGAATTTTAAAAAAACTTTTCTTCTAATTTGTTCTGCTATGAGATACGGATTTTTTGGATATAAAATCACTTTTCCCTTTTTAGCATTTGATTTATCAATTCCTGCATTTGGAGCCATTATGTTATCTGCTGAAGTAATGACAAAACCTGAAATCCCGCCAAAAATTTTATCTGATTCTCTTAGAATTACCTCTGCAATTTCAGATTTTATTTGAAATTTCTTGGAAATCTCAGTTCCTTCTTTTGATGTCTTGACGTTGTTTAAGTCAATTAATCTTCCTTGAGAGTTGGAGATGTATTTTGTTGACACTACTATAACGTCTCCTTCTTGCAATTTTTCATTATTTTTGTCTAATGTCTCTAATAACGCCTTAAACACATCAAATTCGTCTTCTTTTCTTTCTGAAAATAAGGGTGATACGGTCAAAGACATGATATCTTGTAATATTTCTTTTCTTTTTTATTGTTGTGACATAAGACTTTCTACTTTCGCTTCCTGCTCATAATGCATTTGGTGTTTTAGCTTGCCAACAATTTTTTTTGACTTCCACTCTAAAACCTGTTTTTAGATAAATGAGATATGATTAAAAAAATAATTGTAATAGCCTCCATTTTGGCTATGGGAATATTTGTATTCTCATCAGAAATTAGCGGTATGTTTCCCAATTTCTCTAATAATGTAATTGATCCCATGAAAGAAAATGTGAATACCTTGGGAACTAGAACAATAGAATCAGTTGAAAACGGTCTTGACTCTTCAGTACAAGCAGTCGATGAAACTGGCAATAAACTCAGCAGCAAGATAAACACTGTAAAAGAATCCTCGAAAGATCAATTATCTGAAAAAATATCCCAAGTAAATCCCATAAAGAGCGTCGATGATATATTCAAAAACGAACCTATTGGTGAACCTGAAATTCTACTGATAACTCCTACAAAATCAAATTATCCAGCTGATTCAAATTTTGATTCTACAAATATTAATTCTGCAAGTACTGAATCCAACATGCACACTATTTATGAGAAACTTTCTTTATCTATGATTCAGCAATCCAATGGCGATGTCTTACTTCGATATTCAGACGCTACTGGAAATACAAAAAGCATCAATGTAGTAATTAGAACTAGTGATAACGAAATATTTTCTGGAACTTTTTTTACTTCAAATTTTAAGACCGTGATAAATGACATCTCTAGAACATATTATGTGGATGTCACTGTTGAGCACAAAGATTATGGTACTGTGACTTCTATATTTAATTCCGGTGATAGCGTTGACTCTGAAATTAACGCAGAGTTTTATCAGCAATGATGCTGAATTTTCATATCTAAGACTATGATATCTGAAAAGCTTTTAATCTGTAGAACTGGCTTTTTCGATTATGAATATAACTGAGAAGATACTTGCACGTGCTTCAGGAAGACAACGAGTTACTCCTGATGATGTAATTTTTGCAAATGTGGACAAAGTAATGGTCCATGATGTATCTGGTCCAGGCGTGATCAAAGTATTTGATAAATTAAAGAAACAAGGCATTAATGTCGATAAATTATGGGATCCAACAAAAGTTTGGGTTGCAGAAGATCATTTTGTACCTTCTGCTGATAAGGTCTCGGCTGAAAATATTGTGAAATTGTCTAATTTTACAAAAACTTACGGAATTAAAAAACACTTCAAATATGGAATGGGACAATATGGAATTTGTCACACACTATCACATGAAGAAGCACTAGTGTTACCTGGTGATGTATATGTTGGTGGCGATTCTCATACTAATACCACTGGTGCATTAGGGTCATTTGCTTGTGGGTTAGGTCATACTGATGTGGCATATGTTTTACTAAATGGAAAAATTTGGTTTAAGGTTCCTCAAACATTATACTTTAAGCTAAATGGAAAACTTCCAGAACATGTTATGGCTAAAGACTTTATTCTAAAGATCATTGGTGATATTAGCACAGAAGGAGGAGCATACAAAACCATGCAATTTGGTGGAAGTGGAATCGATGAAATGTCCGTTGAGAGTAGATTAACTTTATGTAACATGACTACCGAAGCTGGTGCTAAAAATGGAATAGTAGAACCTGATCAAAAAGTAATTGACTATCTTACAAGTAGGGGAGCCAAAAATATTTCATTAGTTAAGGGAGATGACGATACTGAATATGAAAAGATATACGAATACGAAGGTTCAGAAATGGAGCCACTTGTGGCAAAACCGTTTTCTCCTGAAAATATTTCCATAGTTAGAGAAGCACCGTCTGTAGAATTGGACAAATCATACATTGGTTCTTGCACTGGTGCAAAATACGAAGATTTGGAAGCAGTTGCTAGAATTCTCAAAGGGAGAACAGTTAAGATTAGAACTGAAATTTTACCAGCTTCAATTTCTATTTACAAACGTGCAATGGAAAACGGATTACTCAAAATATTTTTGGACGCAGGTGTGACTGTGGGACCACCAACATGTGGAGCATGCTGTGGTGCACACATGGGAGTTTTGGCAAAAGACGAAATTTGCATTAGTACTACAAATAGAAATTTTCCTGGAAGAATGGGACATGTTGATTCACAAACCTATCTTTCCTCACCACTTGTAGCGGCAGCATCTGCAGTTACTGGTAAAATCACTGATCCGAGGGACTTGAATTGAAAGGAAACGTCATAAAATATGAAAGAGACAATATTGATACAGATGTCATTATACCTGGGCAGTATCTAAAAGTCCATGATTATGCCGAACTTGCATTACATGCTATGGAAGGACTCGATCCTAATTTTCACTCAAAGGTAAAAGAAGGCGATTTTATCTTATCTGGAAGAAACTTTGGCTGTGGCTCATCCCGTGAACATGCCCCAATTGCACTTTCTCATTCTGGAATAAAGGCAGTACTTGCTCTTTCGTTTGCAAGAATATTTTATAGAAATGCAGTTGATGGTGCATTTTTGTTACCAATAGAAATTGAGGAGGATGCCTATTCTGATATTTCTGAAGGTGATGAAATCGACATTGACATTAGCACTAATGAAATAAAAAACCTCACAAAAAATAAAACATACAAGATGAAACCTTTCTCAGAAATTATTGGAAAAATAATAGAAGCTGGCGGTTTATTCAAATACAAACCAGACTAGGATTAAAATGGGAAAAACTCTTTTTGAAAAAATTTGGGATGCTCACATTGTTGTAGAAAAAGAAAACGGCCCATCTCTGATCTATATTGACAGGCATCTTGTTCATGAAGTAACCTCTCCTCAAGCATTTGATGGACTTCGCATGAATAATAGATCCGTAAGGAGACCTGATCTTACAATCGCAACCATGGATCATAACGTTCCAACAAACAATAGGTCTCTTCCTATTTTAGATCAAACCTCTGCAGTTCAAATACAAACTTTGGAAAAAAATTGCAAAGACTTTGGAATTCAATTATTTGATATTAACAGCCCCAATCAAGGAATCGTTCATGTTATTGGACCTCAATTAGGAATTACATTACCTGGAAGTACTATTGTTTGTGGTGATAGTCATACTTCCACACATGGAGCTTTTGGGGCATTGGCGTTTGGAATCGGAACAAGTGAAGTAGAGCATGTTTTAGCATCACAAACTCTCTGGTTAGAAAAACCTAAACCTTTTGAAATCATAGTAGAAGGTAAACGAAAGAACCCTCATGCCGTTACTGCAAAAGACATCATATTGTCAATAATCAAAAATATTGGAACTTCTGGTGGTAACGGCACTGTTATTGAATACAGAGGTGAGGGCATCCGCGACCTTTCTATGGAGCAACGAATGACAATTTGTAACATGTCTATTGAGGCAGGTGCACGAGCCGGATTAATCGCACCTGACGAGAAAACCTTTGAATATCTCCGAGGTAGAAAATACACTCCAAAAAATTACGAGTCTCTAGTTGACTATTGGAGAAATAGTCTAAAAACCGACAGCGATGCAAAATTTGAAAAAAACTATACATTGCATATCGATAACATTGCACCTCAAGTAAGCTGGGGTACTAATCCTGGTATGACTTGTGATGTTACTGAATCCATTCCCTTTCCAGAAGATTTTTCCAATGGTGATCAAAATCAAAAGAAAGGTGCTGAACAAGCACTTGAATACATGGCTCTTAAACCTGGAACTCCAATTACTGAAATCAAAATAGATAGAGTGTTTATTGGATCATGTACAAATGCTAGATTGGAGGATCTAATTGAAGCATCCAAAGTTGTTAAAGGTAGAAAACTATCTCCACATGTTAGAGCCATGGTAGTTCCTGGTTCTCAGATGGTAAAAAAACAAGCAGAAGAATTAGGTCTAGATAAAATATTTACAGACGCAAATTTTGAATGGAGAGAAGCTGGTTGTAGCATGTGTCTGGGAATGAATCCTGATATTTTGGCTCCTGGTGAAAGATGCGCAAGTACTTCTAATAGAAATTTTGAAGGCAGACAAGGAACTGGGGGAAGAACACACTTGGTAAGTCCAGTAATGGCCGCTGCTGCTGCTATAGAAGGTCATTTTGTAGATGTCAGAGAGATGGATTTGAATTAGAATGCAGTCTTTTAAAAAAGTCAAAACCATAATCACTCCGTTAGATAAGGTAAATGTGGATACGGATCAAATTGTACCGAAACAATTCCTAAAGCTAGTTCAGAAATCAGGATTTGGAAAATTTCTTTTCTATAATTGGAGATATGATGATCAGGAACAATTAAAATCTGATTTTATATTAAATGATCCTAAATACAAAAATTCTAAAATTCTTGTTGTGGGAGATAATTTTGGATGTGGTTCTAGCAGAGAACATGCAGTTTGGGCATTACAGGATTATGGTTTCTCTGTCATTGTATCTCCTTCGTTTGCTGATATTTTTTACAGTAATTGTTTCAAAAACGGAATTTTGCCGATCATGTTGGATGATAAAACAGTAGAAAAACTCCAACAAGAAACAGGAGAGGTAGAAGTAGATTTGGAAAATCAAATAATTAAAACAAGTTCTGAGGAAATTTCTTTTGATATTGATTCGCACAAGAAAAAAATTCTTTTAGAAGGATTGGATGATATCGCCCAAACTTTGCTATATGAGAAAAAAATCTCCGAATTTGAAAAACAGTCTAAAATCCCATCTGTTTTATGATTTTTTTTACTGTTATTTCATTTCTTTCTAAAACCATTGGCGATTCAACATCTATCCATTCTTTATCCTCGATGTCGTAGGCACTGATCTTTCCCTCTTTTGATAATTGCTGTAGAACATCAAATGAAAGGTTAATCTCTTTTTGTTTTGTTTTTGCTTTAATTCTTTTAATTACCTCTTTTCCTAAAATGTAAATCCCTAGACACTCTGATAATTGTAATTTCATAGTTGGTTTTTCTTTGAATTCCTTGATTATTCCATTTTCTACTACTGCAAATCCTGTCTCTTCCTTTCTTTTTGTTCTGGTTGCAATACATGCTGTGCTATTTTTTTCTTTGAAGACTTTTCTCATCTTTACCAGATCTATGGCACATAGATTATCTACAAACCATAACACAAATTCTGAATCCCCTCCAAGTTTATCTTCAATATGTAAAAGATCTCCACCGGTTCCGCTTTGTGTGTCTTGTACAAATGTGATCTTTTTTCCATTTTTTAGATTGCTGTAATAATTTTTAATTTGACCTCCTAATCCTGTATAATCAGAAATTATGATGATCTCTTTGATGAAATTAAATGAATTCAAATATCTCACAATATAATCAATTAACGGCTTATCGTTTATCGGTGTCATTGCTTTTGGGAAATATTCTGTATATGGCTTGCCTCTAGTTCCCCTACCACCAGCTAAAATTACAGCCTTCACAGTCTAACGATATGATTTTTGTTTTCTTCTTCTTGCACCAGGTCCGCCAAATTTCTTTGGTTCTTTTCTTCTGGCATCACCGCTAATCAGATACTTGTCAAAATCTGTAATTCTCTGTCTTAGGTCTTCTCTGGTTGATTTTGGAAATGGGTGTTCTTTAGGATCTTTTTTAGATTTGGTCCAACCTGTAAGTGCTCTTGAGATGCCAGTAGCTGTTGCACTGGCTTGTCCCATAAATCCACCACCTCTTACTCTGACAGAAATGTCTATCTTATCTCTTAAATCCCCTGTAATTTCTAATGGTGCTAGCATTACCTCGCGAGCAGTTTCTTGTGGAATCATCTCTATAGGTATATTGTTTATTCTAACTTTTCCTTGTCCTTTTGTAATGTATACATGTGCACTAGATGTTTTTCTAGTTGCAAAATAAATTTCTGTTTTTGGTGTTGTCATTCTGTCCACCCTATTATTTTTGCAATGTCTCCAACCGTTGTATAGTTTGCTGAAGATTTTCTAATTTTTGCTTCTTTAAATTGAATTTTTTCAAATGAACTTAATTCTTTAGGCGAACCAATGTATGTTCTTAGTCTTTTATGCGCTAATATGCCAGATGGTTTCTTTCCATATGGTAGCATTCCACGAATCATTTTTTTCATGATTGTGTCTGGTCTTCTTGGGTGAACAGGACCGTGTCTTGGATGAATTACACTGTTAACTTCTAAAAATCCTCTGTATTCGCTAATTATGTTTGTTCTTGCTCCGCTGATCATGATTTTTTCACAATTTACAACTGATACTCTATTTCCTTTTAACAATAATTTAGCAACATTTGATGACAATCTTCCTGCTATGTGGTCTGTAGCGTCTACTACAATTGGTTTGTCTATTGATACAGCATTTTCTTGACTAGCCAAGTAATACAACTCCTTTTCCAGTTGGGTGTTTTTCTATTAAATCTGAAAAACTAACCACCTTTCCACCTTTTTCTAAAATCTTTGTAGCTGCAGCATTTGAAATTGAAAATGAGCAAAGTGTAATTTTGTGATCAATGTCACCAGTTCCTAATACTTTTCCTGGAAAAACTACAGTGTCTTTATCTTTTGTTAGCTGACCTATTCTGTTCAAATTGATATGTCGTCTTGCAATAGATGGTTTTAATGCATATTCTGCTAATCTTGCCCAAATTGGAGCATCGTTTTTAGTGGATGCCTTTTTTAGATCTTTTGCCATGCGTATAACGACTTGATTAGTCATGTGAATAAACCGGTTTAAAACCCAAATATAATGTGTATGCTTAGTTTATTCTTTTAATTGGCCGATTATTTCTTTAAACTCTGATAATCTACTACTTAGTTCATCTACTCCTGCAAGGATTATTTGTTCTGGTTTTAATGCTCCTGTTGATTCTATTGTAAGTACTCTCTCGTCTTCTTTATTGGTTTCAGTTAAAACTGAAATGTTTGCTGAATTCCACTTTGCATGTTCTGTTCCGCGACCAAGTCTTGCATAACATTCCACTTTAATTCTTTGTCCTGGTGCAAGCTGAACAATTGGGATTTTATCTGAAGTTGGTTTTACTGAATCATCCTCAGATGTTAGTTCATTTGATAAGATAGTTCTAGTGACGTCTGAATCTCCAGAATCTAGAACCAACATGACTTTACAATTAGAACAACCTGTCTCACTTTGACAATCACACTTTGATGGCTCATTGAATCTTGATAAATCTGTCCTAATTGGTATTAATCCAAGTCTGTGTGCCAAACCTTCATCTGGTAGTACGGATGAATTTTCTATGATGTCGACAGTATCTATGGCAAACACTGGAATGCCGTTTAAACATATACGTCTAAGTGCATTTGCATATTGTAGCGGAACACCTTTGAGCTTTACTGACATTTTTTGATTATCCTTGTTAATTACCTCTAAAGAAGACAAATCTTAGAAGAAAATTTTCAAAGTCCACATAAAAATCTAGCTGGTTTTGTGTATGAATGTCCAATCTTTAGCGTGATTTAATCAAGCCGATTTTGGGTATAATCATGTAACTCCGACCAAAAATATGATCTTCTTGAGTTCTTTTTTTCAAGAAATTCTAATTTCTCTTTACTATGTCATATTTTGACCGTTGAGAATTCCAGACTATCTTGCCATATGGACTATTCCATATTTGACAAACTCTAATAATCATAAACACACAGAGCAATCATTGGATTATGAGAAATTCTGTTCACAAATTTTAGAATCTGATCCTAAAATCCGATTTGCTACCGTTTATGATCAATGGGCTGTTCGCGTTGGAGGTGGTATGCGTAAGGGCTTGGCTAGTCTGCTTTCAGAGCATAAGGAAAATGAACTAGTCACTCTTTCCATTATTGATTGGAAGGCACGTAAAGAAATGTCAAAGTGGCTTGGCAAAACGAAATACACCTTGGCTGAATATGACTTGGTTAAGCGCTTTTCCCTTTATCTGGGAGATGATCATTTACTTCTTGTAAGCACCGAAAAGGATGTCGACACAGATAAAGTGGTGGATAAAATTATCAAACTCTATTACAAAAACCAAGACTAATTTTTTTTGAGTATAGATAAATACCAAATTATCATACCATATTTCAGAAATGGCCGATATAACCGTGGTT
>Ga0209519_10000033_pt1 | contig 56378 bp, 45 predicted proteins | sample Rifsed13ft1_FD_184005 | JGI IMG/M metagenome (GOLD analysis project Ga0209519, IMG submission 184005) | Soil microbial communities from Rifle, Colorado, USA - sediment 13ft 1 (version 2) | ecosystem: Environmental > Terrestrial > Deep subsurface > Rock core/Sediment | place: Rifle, Colorado...
ATCGACAGGAACTAAGAATAACAAAGTAGAATTACGCTCGATATGACGCAAGAAATAATGTCCCAATCCTTTTCCTTCGGCAGCACCTTCAATGATTCCAGGAATATCTGCAATCACAAAAGATTGAAAATCTCTGTAAGCAACAATCCCAAGATTTGGTTTCAGTGTGGTAAACGGATAGTCGGCGATTTTTGGCTTGGCGGAAGTCAAAACGGATAGTAAAGTCGATTTTCCTGCATTTGGAAAACCTACCAAACCAACATCGGCCAGAACCTTAAGTTCCAGAATAACATCCATTTCGGTTCCAGGTAATCCTGGTTGCGAATATCTTGGCGTTTGGTTTGTAGAACTTCTGAAATGCCAGTTTCCTAATCCACCTTTTCCACCTCTGGAAAGAATCTGTTTTTCGCCATCTTCGGTGATTTCAAACAATATTTCTCCAGTTTCCTTGTCCCTTACGACAGTTCCTAAAGGCACTTCAATAAACTTGTCATCTCCATCAGCTCCAGTACTTCTGTCACCACCACCGTCTCCACCGTATCCGGCTTTGATGTGACGTGCAAACTTGAGGTGAAACAAGGTCCAAAGCCCTTTGTTCCCAACAAGATAAACGTGTCCACCACGACCACCATCACCACCATCCGGACCACCTTTTTCAATAAATTTCTCTCTGTGCAAATGCGTAGATCCTTTTCCTCCTTTTCCGGATGAAACAAATATTTTTACGTAATCTACGAAGTTCCCTTCAGTCATAACTCTTCTCTTTTACTTCGACATTGATCTAAATTACCTGACAGCCACTGGCTGTCCTCCTTTTAATTTTAAATCCTCTGTCATCTTTTTTAGTATTCAATGTTCAGTTGTCGTATTCTGCACTTTTTTATGCTTTAAATACGGCAAACTATTTTTATTTTCGCAATGATCTCACCATTACCTTATCAATCTTCACTCCATCCATATCTATGACTTCCAATTCAAATTGATGCCAAACCAATTTCTCCCCCTGCTTTGGTATATGCGAAAGTTCCGTCATAATCAATCCGCTGACCGTAGTCACATCGTAATCATTTATCAATTCGTCCAATTCAAAATAGGTAAGAAAGTCATGTAATGAATAATGCCCGTCAACCAACCAGGTTCCGTCTCCTCTTTCGACCAATTGAAAATCTTCCTTATAAAAATCCGAAGCGTTCCCCACCAACGCTTCCAAAATGTCATTCAGAGTTATGACGCCCTGAAAAACGCCATATTCATCGGCCACAAAGGCGTAATGAATGCCCGTATTTTTAAATCTCTCCAAGGCTTTATATGCTGTGGTGTGTTCCATCATGAATGGCGCTTCCGTCATGATTTCTGACAGATTGATGTTTTCGTCATCAATATGCGCAAAAATGTTTTTCAAATTCACAACGCCAACAATGTCATCATAATCCTTGCCATAAACCGGATAAATAGAATGTAGTTCTTTTAGCATGCATTCCTTAATCTCTGCTTTATTTGAATGCAGAGGCAAAAAAACGACCGACTTTCTGTGGGTCATCAAAGAATTTATTTTCCTGTCGCCAATATGAAAAACGCGCTCGACAATATCTTGTTCAATTTCCTGGACCTCTCCGCCTTCTGTTCCTTCTTTTATAAAAGCCTTTATTTCTTCCTCCGTTACCTTTCCGTCTGCATTTGGTTTTATCTGCAGAATTTTCAACAAAAATTCAGTGGCATGCGTTAGTAACCAAATAAATGGAGCCGTTACAATTGACACCATCTTCATGGGTATTGCCACAGCTTTGGCAATGGTAACGGGATGGTTCATTCCAATCCTTTTGGGTAATAACTCCCCCAAAACCAAGGAGAAAAAAGTTAACACCACAACAACGATACCAACAGCAATAGTATGTGAATACGGTTTCAGAACAGCAAATGTCTCGACAAACATCTCGACATTCATCGTTATTTTGTCACCGCTATAGATACCGGTTAAGATCCCTATCAGCGTGATACCTATTTGAACGGTGGATAAAAATTTGTTAGGTGAATTGGCCAGTTCCAAAGCGATTTTAGCGCTTTTGTTTCCTTTCTTGGCAGCGCTTTCCAATCTGTTTTTCCTAGCTGAAATCAATGCGATTTCAGACATGGAGAAAACACCATTCAGTAGTATTAAAAAAAATATTATTAGTATTTCCATATTTCTTTAGCCCAGATGGCAGTGTAAAGCCCGGAGTCCTGTTGATTCATTTTTCTTAGCAATTCAAAGCGACTGAAAGAAGCTTGGGGGTGCTTTAGAAAAACAAACGACAGGACCAGGACTTGCAACGTACAGCTGGAATTGCTCCTATAAATTATCTATAACCGCACTTAAGCGCTCTGTAATTTCCTGAATTGTCCCTATTCCGTTTACGGCGTAAAACTTTCCTTGTTCTTTATAATACCCCATTAATGGAGCTGTTTTTTCGTTGTATTCTTGGTAACGATTTCTTATTTTTTCTTCGTCCTGATCGTCGATTCTACCGCTTGTCTTCCCTCTTTCCAACAAACGTTGTATCAAGATTTCATCGTCAGCTTCCAGTGCAATTGTAGCGGCAACTTTAGAACCTATCGATTCAAGGAAAGCGTCCAAAGCTTTGGCCTGCGAAATTGTTCTTGGGTAGCCATCGAACAAAATTCCATTAGTATCAGGGTGCTTATTCACCTCATCGATGAGCATTTTTGTGGTCAATTCATCTGGCACCAAATCTCCGGCATCCATATAAACTCTTGCTTGTTTCCCCAGTTCAGTATCATTTTTCAAGTTGAAACGGAACACATCGCCTGTCGAAATATGGGTTAAATTGTATTTTTCTTTCAAAAATTCTGCTTGAGTTCCTTTTCCTGCACCCGGTTTTCCGAATAAAACAATGTTGATCATAATGTGTGTTGAGTAGTTATTCTTTTAGTTTATATACTTCGGGTAAGTTTCTTCCAAGTCCATCGTAATCCAGACCAAATCCAACAATGAATTTATTTGGAATTCTAATCCCTACGTAATCTATTTTAATATCTTTTTTGTAAGCTTCCGGTTTAAAGAAAAGCGTAGCTATTTTGAAATGCTTAACATTCTGTTTTTTGAATAATTCCTTTAGTTCAACCAAAGTGTTACCCGTGTCCACGATATCCTCAATGACAATAACCGAGCGTCCGGCCAAGTCTTGGTTTAAACCGATCAATTGTTTCACCTGATTTGTCGAAGAAGTGCCTTCATAAGAAGCCATTTTTATAAAACTTACTTCACAGGGGTTTTTATATTTTTTCATGAAATCGGAAACGACCATAAAGGCCCCGTTTAAAACCCCTACAAATACTGGTGTTTCATCTATAAAATCGTCTTCCACTTGCTGCACCATTTTTGTGATGGCAAACTCTATTTCTTTGGCAGAAATGAATGGAACAAATTGTTTATCGTGAAGTTGAATCATTATTTATATGTTTTAAATAATTCGCAAAGATACAGAATTCGCTTTTTACAATTGGCAATCCAACTTAAATTTGTGTTTTTATCTCCATTTTACAACAAAAGAACTAAAATCGCCATAATAGCATCTATTATCTTAACGAGAAACGGCAAAGATTGCAAAGCATCATTTCCCTATTTAACCATTTAAAAGTATCTTTGCTCTTCATAAACTTTCAACACAATGAATTATTTTTCTTCTGATTTTAAATTGGGAATTCTAGGCGGTGGACAATTGGGCAAAATGATGCTTTTTGACACTCGGAAATTTGACATACAAACCTATGTTCTTGACCCAAGTGACGAAGCTCCATGCAAAATCGCCTGCGATAAATTCTTTAAGGGGGATTTGATGGATTTTGAAACCGTATATAATTTCGGGAAACAAGTCGATATATTGACTTTTGAAATCGAATTGGTGAATCTCAAGGCATTAATAAAATTAGAAGAAGAAGGACTAAAAGTTTACCCTTCTCCCAAAACACTGAAACTTATCCAGAACAAAGGGATTCAGAAGGATTTTTATGCCACGCACAACATTCCAACGGCAAGTTACGCTCGATTTAAAAACCTAAAACGCCTAATCGTAGACATTCTAGATTCGAAAACAAGGTTCCCATTCATATGGAAATGCACCGAATTTGGTTACGACGGGAATGGCGTAAAAGTAATCAGACAAATCTCTGACTTGGACGAGCTACCTAATGTAGAATGCATCGCTGAAGAAATGATCCCATTCAAAAATGAGTTGGCGGTCATTGTTTGCCGCAATCCATCGGGAGAAATCAGAACCTATCCAGTGGTTGAAATGGAATTTCATCCAGAAGCCAACCAGGTGGAATACGTAATCTGTCCCGCGAGGATTGATAACAAAGTAGCCGAAAAAGCCAGAGCGATCGCATTAAGTGTTTCAGAAAAATTCCATCATGTGGGACTACTGGCAGTGGAAATGTTTCAAACCGAAGACGACGAAATATTGATAAATGAAGTCGCTCCTCGTCCGCACAATTCGGGACACTATTCCATAGAAGGCAGTTACACTAGCCAATTCGAAAACCATTTGCGAGCCATCCTTGACCTGCCGTTAGGGAACACCGACAGCAAAGTGGCTGGAATCATGGTCAATTTGGTTGGCGAAGAAGGTTACTCAGGCAATGTCATTTATGAGAACATTGAAAAAATACTAGCCTGGAACGGTGTTACACCGCACATTTACGGCAAAAAGCAAACCCGTCCCTTTCGCAAAATGGGACACGTTACGATAGTAAACGAAGACATCAACGAAGCCAGAAGAATTGCGGAAGACGTTAAAAACACAATAAGAGTAATTGCCTAAACATATTAAAAAATTGAAAAATTAAAAGATTGAAAAAATTGGTTTGTCTTTAAATAAACTCCAAACGAAATCCTTAAATTTTAGATCTTTAAATCATTAAATGATAACAAAATGAGCAAAGTAGCCATAATAATGGGAAGCATATCTGATATGCCCGTCATGCAAGAAGCCATCGAAGTCCTAAAAGGATTTGGAATTGAAATAGAAGTCGATATTGTTTCGGCACACAGAACGCCCGATAAACTATATGATTTTAGCAAAAACGCCCATAGTCGCGGTATTTCGGTAATTATTGCGGGCGCAGGTGGCGCCGCGCATTTACCGGGAATGGTGGCTTCCATGTCGCCACTTCCGGTGATAGGTGTTCCCGTGAAATCGAGCAATTCTATCGATGGTTGGGACAGCATTCTGTCAATTCTTCAAATGCCAGGCGGGGTACCCGTTGCGACAGTAGCCTTAAATGGCGCAAAAAATGCAGGAATTTTGGCAGCCCAAATCATTGGAAGCCATGATAAAGGAGTTTTAGACCAAGTAATAAAATACAAAAAAGGATTAGAGGAATCGGTAATTATTGCCTCCGAAAGCTTACTTAAATTGTAAACTTGTCTTGACCATAAAACAACAAACTTTTTGATTTGCCCGTCTTAAATAGAAAACAAATAACAAAGGCTTCCGTAATGGAAGCCTTTGTTATTTGCATATATGCCGCACTAAATCCAGTTCTTTGCGGTTAAAATTTACGCTTCCTCTTCTATCTCCTCAAGAGTACCTTCAAATTCAGATGCAATTACATCTTCATTATTAATCCAATTCTCCGAGGTAACCAAGCTAAAATTAACATTATCATCGGTATTTAATTCCCAAACAATCCCTTCGGCTGTGGGAAAAGGAATGTTTTGAGACATTTGGTCTTCAAATAATCTTTTGATCAAATTTCTGTCAGACAATCCATTATTCAATAATTTCAATACGTTTTCAGCCGTTAGTTCTTTCACTTCTCCATCAGTTGGAGTCATTGAGAAATGAACAACAGACGCTTTGGTATTGGGAAACTTTCCGTTATAGGCTTTATAAAGCAATTGATTGATATGAAATAATCTTGCTTGCATATGAATTTCAGGATATTCCTCACATACTTTATCAATTAACATATTGTGCGAAATTTGCTCAATTTGCCCTTCATTTAATTCTTCACCCAGTTTGTAAGCCAGTACAATTTCAGCAGCTTCATTTGGCTCATAATCGGATATGGCCATTTCTAGCAATTCTGGTAAATTCTTTTTCTCGGCTGTATCTGCGTCCGGAAAATTGAATTTTTCCAGTAACTGAATATAATCTTCGTCTGACCAATATCCTTCTACTTCGTTTACTGTGTCGATACGCTTTATTATAACTTGATAGTTCATTTGTTTTTATTTACAATTGTTTCTGATCAGTTTCTTTTAAACTGAGTCATTTTTCCCAATTTAGGCTTTTTAAGATTCGAAGCGAAATAAATAACATAACTATAACACAATTGTTTCGGGGTTAGAGAGCGAAATCGCCACTGTTTTGCGATCTCATTTTTTTATAAATCGCTACATTTGTATTTCAAGAATGTTTTTTTTCAATTAATGAAAACCAATTACAATACAATGAAAATCTTAACTTCAAAATTCGACACTAAATACGATACGGCCCCTTTTTCGAAAATCAAAAATGAAGATTTCCTTCCCGCTTTCCAAGAAGGAATAGCACTGGCAAAAGCAGAAATCGATGCCATTGTCGCAAACAAGGATAAGCCTACTTTTCAAAATACCATTGAGGCCTTAGATTTTAGCGGATACACATTAGATCGTCTTTCCAGCATTTTCTTCAATTTGAATTCGGCAGAAACCAATGACGAAATCCAGAAAATCGCGCAGGAAGTTTCCCCGTTATTGTCCGAATTCGGGAATGACATAACGCTCAACGTCGACTTGTTTGCTAAAGTAAAAGCAGTCTACGAACAAAAAGACAGCTTGAACCTCAACCCAGAACAAGCTACACTTTTAGACAAAAAATACAAAGGTTTTTCCAGAAATGGCGCCAACTTGGCTGAAGACAAAAAAATCCTGCTTCGGGAAATAGACAAGGAACTGTCCAAAACAAGCCTTAAGTTTGGCGAAAATGTTTTGGCGGAAACTCAAGGGTTTCAATTGCACATTATCGATGACAAGGACCTGTCGGGTTTACCCGAAGGAACAATCGAAGCAGCTCGTTCCTTGGCCAAAAGCCAGGAAAGCGAGGGTTGGATTTTTACGTTGGACTATCCAAGCTACGTTCCATTTCTCACTTATGCCGACAACCGCGAGCTTAGAAAAAAAATGGCGATCGCTTTTGGCGCCAAAGGTTTTCAAAACAACGAATTTGACAACCGGGAAAATGTTCTTAAAATTGCCAAATTGCGTTTTGACCGAGCGCAACTTTTAGGATATGCCACTCACGCTCACTTTGTCCTTGAGGAGCGCATGGCCGAAAACCCTGAAAAAGTTTTGACTTTCGAAAACGATCTATTGGCCAAAGCTAAACCCGCTGCCCTTAAAGAATTTGCCGATTTGACCACTTTCGCCAAAAAACTGGACGGAATTGAACAGCTGGAAAAATGGGACGGCGCCTACTATTCGGAAAAATTGAAACAAGAACTGTTCAATCTGGACGACGAGAAATTAAAACCCTATTTCCAGCTGGAAAAAGTTTTGGACGGCGCTTTTACAACGGCCCAAAAACTATATGGTCTGAGTTTTGAAGAGAGTTTTGAAATTGACAAATACCACGACGATGTTACCACATATGAGGTGAAAGATATAGACGACAATCTGGTTGCCATTTTCTATGCTGATTTTTTTCCAAGAAAAGGAAAACGCAATGGCGCCTGGATGACTTCATACAAATCACAGTTTATTAAAGAAGGAAAAAACGAAAGGCCGCACATATCGATCGTTTGCAATTTCACAAAACCAACAGAAACAAAACCGTCTTTGTTAACCTTTAATGAAGTAACCACCTTGTTTCACGAATTTGGCCATGCTTTACACGGAATTTTAGCAAACACCACTTATCCTAGTTTATCAGGGACTTCCGTTTATTGGGATTTTGTGGAATTGCCGAGTCAAATCATGGAAAACTGGTGTTACGAACCCGAAGCTCTGGCTTTATTCGCCTACCATTATAAAACGGATGAAATGATACCGATCGAACTGGTTCAAAAAATCAAGGAAAGCTCTAATTTCCAAGAAGGAATGACAACCATGCGTCAGTTGAGTTTTGGACTGTTGGACATGGGATGGCATGCACATGACCCTTCAAACATCAAGGACATAAAAATTTTTGAATTGCAGCAATTTGCCGACACCCAATTGTATCCTGACGTAAAAGAGAATGCCATGAGTACAGCTTTTTCACATATCTTTCAAGGAGGTTACTCTTCAGGCTACTATAGTTACAAATGGGCCGAAGTACTCGATGCTGACGCCTTTGAATTTTTTCAGGAAAAAGGCATCTTCAACAAAGAAGTCGCCGATAAATTCAAAGACAATATCCTTTCCAAGGGAGGAACAGAACACCCAATGATTTTATACAAACGTTTCAGAGGACACGAGCCAAGTCCTGATGCTTTGTTGAAAAGAGCTGGCTTGATATAATTTTATGAATTCAAATTTAAACCGAAGTAGAGATACTTCGGTTTTTTTTTATTTTCGGCTTCGGGAATACAAGTACACCTAATGCATCAAAATCACTGTTTTTAGAAAAAAACTACCATCAACCACCAGAAAATGGGGATACTCTCTACCCAAAAAGAAGTGTAATATTTGGATCGTTTTTCATTGGCGAAAGCCAAAAACAAGGAAAGCGCCACTACCAGAATTCCATTGACAATCATTTGTTCTTGGATAAAATTATTTTTTAAAAGCTCTAAAAAATAGAAGGGAATCAACATCAGTAATCCAACGATTTTTGTTCGCTTTACTCCTATTTGTTGCGGCACGGTTTTTAAATGCGGATCATCATTAGCCAAATCAAGTATCTCAAAAATTAAGATCAAAACAAAAACGAGGATAAAACGCTGGATGCATTTCAGATAAAAATCAAACCCAAGCGGAACATGCGCATTCAACAAAGGCAAGACTAATGTCACTCCAACCCAACACAACGCCACAATATAAATTTTCACCCCTGCCCAATTTCTGGCATTCTTCCTATTTGGAAAAAAAGGAAGCGTGTACAGCAGCGTTAATCCCAACACTCCAACGGATACTATTTGCGTGACCAACTGTAATTTGAAAAAATAATAGCCTACGGCAACCAATGAACAAAAACTTAGCGCAGCTATTATTTTCAACTCATTTCGCATCTGTTGTTTCTGGGCCCTGGCCAAAACATCATACTTCACAAAATTATATCCCACTATCGTGCCGAAAAAAGCGAAATTAGCCATCGGTTGGTCAGCAGAAATGTGGAACATATAATGGGTCATTCGCACTAGTGCATAAACGGACAAAGCCACGTGAATGCTGCTCCTGATATAGAAATCAAATATTTGTTTAAAACTAATCATTAAACAAAATTAGTCAATTGTGAGCAAATACATCATTTAGTTGAAATATTGACAAAAAATCAATTCAAAAAACGATTTAGATTGTTTATAATACTTATTTTTGCACCACTAAAAAAACACAACATTACCATACTTACATGAAAACAGACTCATTTGCTTTAAGACACTTAGGCCCAAGGGAAAACGATTTACCAAAAATGTTAGAAACCATAGGTGTTGAGACTTTAGATCAGCTAATATCCGAAACTATTCCCAGTGACATTCGTTTAAAAAAACCTTTGGAATTGGAGCATATTATGACTGAATACGAATATGCAAATCACATTCGATTATTAGGTCGTACCAATAAAGTATACAAATCATATATCGGCTTAGGCTACCACCCAACAATCGTCCCTCCTGCCATTCAAAGGAATGTATTTGAAAACCCGGGATGGTATACGGCTTACACTCCATACCAAGCAGAAATTGCTCAAGGACGTTTAGAAGCAATCCTAAATTTCCAAACGATGGTCATTGAACTGACCGGAATGGAAATTGCAAACGCCTCTTTACTTGACGAGAGTACAGCTGCTGCTGAAGCAATGGCTTTGTTATTTGACGTTCGTTCAAGAGACCAAAAGAAAAATAATGTGTGCAAATTTTTCGTTTCCGAAGAAATCCTGCCGCAAACCATATCCGTTTTACAAACGCGTTCCACTCCCATTGGAGTCGAATTAGTGATTGGAAATCACCAAGAATTTGATTTTTCAAATGATTTTTTTGGTGCGATATTACAATATCCGGGAAAATATGGTCAAGTTTATGATTATGCTGATTTCATTAGAGAAGCGAATGACAATGAAATAAAAGTAGCAGTTGCCGCCGATATTTTATCGTTAGTTAAATTAACGCCACCAGGAGAAATGGGTGCCGCAGTGGTCGTGGGAACAACACAACGTTTTGGAATTCCAATGGGTTATGGTGGGCCACACGCCGCTTATTTTGCAACAAAAGACGAGTACAAACGTTCTATGCCGGGAAGGATCATCGGGGTTTCGCAAGATGCTGATGGAAACCGCGCTTTACGCATGGCTTTACAAACACGCGAACAACACATCAAGCGCGAAAAAGCGACTTCAAACATTTGTACCGCTCAAGTATTATTGTCAGTTATGGCAGGTATGTTTGCCGTTTATCATGGTCCAAAAGGATTAAAATATATCGCTAACAAAGTACATTCTTCTGCTGCAACTTTGGCGGAAGCTTTAAATAAATTAGGCATCAACCAAACTAATAGTGCATTTTTTGATACTATCGTAGTAAAAGCAGATGCTCAAAAAGTAAAAGAAATTGCCGAAAAAAACGAGGTGAATTTCTATTACATCGATAATGAAACAATCTCCATTTCCGTAAACGAAACGATTTTGCCTTCAGACATCAATCAGGTCATTGCCATTTTTGCGGAAGCATTAGGAAAAGCCGCTTTTGAAGTTTCTGATTATATCTCAGAAAACAGTTACCCGACGTTTTTAGACAGAAAATCGGAATTCTTAACGCATGAAGTATTTAACAAATACCACTCTGAAACCAGCATGATGCGTTACATCAAAAAGCTGGAACGTAAAGATTTATCATTAAATCATTCGATGATTGCATTGGGTTCTTGTACCATGAAACTGAATGCTGCTGCGGAAATGTTGCCGTTGAGTATGCCTTATTGGAACACAATCCATCCATTTGCGCCATTAGACCAAGTGGAAGGATATACAAAAATGCTTAAGAAACTGGAGCAACAATTGAATGTGATTACCGGTTTTGCCGGAACAACACTTCAACCAAATTCGGGTGCCCAAGGTGAATATGCCGGTTTAATGACCATTAGGGCGTACCACCAATCGAGAGGTGATGACCAAAGAAACATCTGTTTGATTCCCGCTTCGGCTCACGGAACAAATCCCGCTTCCGCTGCAATGGCTGGAATGAAAATCATCGTCACCAAAACAATGGAAAACGGTAATATTGATGTGGAGGACGTTAGAGAAAAAGCAATTCAATATAAAGACCAATTGTCTTGTTTAATGGTCACTTACCCATCAACACATGGTGTTTTTGAAAGTGCCATTAGAGAAATTACTCAAGTCATTCACGACAATGGCGGTTTAGTTTATATGGACGGTGCCAATATGAATGCCCAGGTAGGATTAACAAATCCCGCCACAATTGGGGCCGATGTTTGCCACTTAAATTTACACAAAACATTCGCAATTCCTCACGGTGGCGGCGGACCAGGTGTTGGACCAATTTGTGTTAACGAAAAACTGGTTCCTTTTTTACCAAGCAACCCTTTAGTTAAGGTAGGTGGCGAAAAAGCGATAACCGCTATTTCGGGAGCTCCCTATGGTTCCGCTTTAGTTTGTTTGATCTCATACGGATATATCTGTATGCTAGGTGCTGAAGGGATAACCAATGCAACTAAATATGCCATTCTGAACGCAAACTACATGAAAGCTCGTCTGGAAGAGCATTATCCTATCTTGTATTCTGGAGAAAAAGGAAGAGCGGCTCACGAAATGATTTTAGATTGTAGAGGTTTCAAAGCAAACGGAATAGAAGTTTCTGATATTGCAAAACGCCTTATGGACTATGGTTTTCATGCTCCAACCGTTTCTTTCCCTGTGGCTGGCACATTAATGGTTGAGCCTACAGAATCTGAAGATGTAGCAGAATTGGATCGTTTTTGTGATGCAATGATTGCCATTCGTAAGGAAATCAAAGAAGCCTCGGCAGATGAACCAAATAACGCATTAAAAAATGCACCGCACACTTTGGCTATGCTAACCTCTGATACTTGGACACTACCTTATTCAAGAGAGACGGCGGCATATCCGTTAGAGTATGTAGCCGACAATAAATTTTGGCCAAGTGTTCGTCGCGTAGACGAAACCTACGGTGACAGAAATTTAATTTGCAGTTGTGCTCCTATTGAGGCATACATGGAGAATTAGTCCAAAAACATATTTAAAAAATGCCGCGATTGATTTTGCGGCATTTTTTTTGATTACAATTGAATCCTTGGATAAAGCTATTTTTCAAATAAAAAAGATTTGTGTTATTTTGCGGCTATTAATTAAAAACTAAAGATTATTTCGAAATTTCTTTAAAATTTTATCAGTATTTTAGCCAAAAACGTAGGATTTCATAATTATATGCACGCATAGTAAATAACATGGCTATAATCATTTTTTTATCTTTAAATTAGCCTAAAATTTTTTTCAAACTAAACCGATGAAAATAAAAATAACTGGAATAGGAAGTTATATTCCTGAGAAAAAAGTAAGCAACACTGACTTTGGCGATCATGTTTTTTTAAATGAAGACGGCACCTCTTTTGGAGCACCAAATGATGTGGTCATCAAAAAATTCAAAAGTATAACCGGAATTGAACATAGGCGTTACGCGGAAGATCATTTAAACTCCTCCGATTTAGCCTTTTTCGCATCAAAAAAGGCAATACAGAATGCCGCCATTGACCCAGAAACAATAGACTACATTATTTTCGCGCACAACTTTGGCGACGTAAAATCAGGAACCAGTCAATCTGATATGCTTCCGAGTTTAGCTACCCGAGTTAAAAATAAACTTCAAATAAAGAACCCCAAATGCGTTGCCTACGATATCCTTTTTGGATGCCCGGGTTGGATAGAAGGGATCTTGCAGGCCAATGCTTTCATCAAATCCGGTATGGCCAAACGATGTTTGGTAATAGGTTCCGAAACTCTTTCCAGGGTGGTTGACGATCACGACAGAGATTCGATGATCTATTCGGACGGCGCAGGAGCCGCAATAGTTGAAGCCTCCGATGATGAAACAGGTATGCTTTCGTATGAAAGTGGGACTTATGCCATAGATGAAGCCAATTATTTGTTTTTTGGAAAATCGTACAATACAGATTTAGATCCTGACACCCGTTATATAAAAATGCATGGACGCAAAATTTACGAATTTGCTTTGAATACCGTTCCCGTTGCAATGAAAAGTTGCCTGGACAAAAGCGGCATCGCTATTGATGACGTCAAGAAAATATTGATTCATCAGGCGAATGAGAAAATGGATGAAGCCATCATCCAGCGTTTTTACAAATTGCACGACAGACCGGTCCCGCAAGACATTATGCCCATGAGCATAAGTGAACTAGGGAACAGCAGTGTTGCCACTGTGCCTACACTTTTTGACCTTTTGATACGAGGTGAAATTAAAAATCAATCTATTCAAAAAGGCGATGTGCTTCTGTTTGCTTCGGTTGGAGCAGGTATGAATGTCAATGCCTTCGTTTACAGGTATTAATTTCATCAGTAGCTAATCCAGCTATACATTACAAGCCCACGCCTAAAAAACGTGTTTTTACAAAACTCAAAAAGAGCTTCTTACAGTCGCTTTTTTAAGCTAATAAAAACTACATTTTTTAAGTTGTGGGCTTTTCATTTCTATCTGGGCTAAAAATCCGTCAAAGAAGAAATATATCTTTGTACCTTTGCGCCTTTGTTTATACCAATTAAAAAAATGTACGAAAAAACGTTTCCAAATAAAAGATTCAAACTCACTTTAGAATTTTTAAACAAACACATCTCGACTGCTGAAACGGTTCTGGATTTAGGGGTAGAAAATCCCTTTTCAAAAATCATGAAAGCGGAGGGCTATTCAGTTAAGAATACCGCGGGCGAAGATTTAGACATTGACCAATCGGTCTTTTCAAAAGAAAAACAAGATGTGGTAACCGCTTTCGAAATTTTTGAGCATCTGCTGAATCCATACACCATTTTAAGCGACATAAAATCTGACAAACTTTTCATATCTATCCCAATGCGTCTTTGGTTTTCACCAGCCTACAGAAGCAAAACAGACATGTGGGACAGACATTACCATGAATTCGAAGATTGGCAACTGGATTGGCTTTTAGAAAAAACTGGCTGGAAAATCATTGATCGTCAAAAATGGACCAATCCGGTAAATAAAATTGGAATCCGTCCCCTATTGCGTCGTTTCACCAATAGGTATTATATCGTTTATGCCGAAAGAATAAAATAATGGACTACTATATTGTTATACCGGCACACAACGAAGAGGCATTCATTTCCCTGACACTGCAATCCTTGATCTCGCAGACCCACTTACCAAAAAAAGTGGTTGTGGTCAATGACAATTCCACTGATACAACAGCAGAAATCGTTTTGGCTTTCGCCAAGGAGAATCCGTTTATAACGTTAGTGAACAAAACTTCTAGCGCCATACATTTACCCGGAAGCAAAGTCATCCAAGCCTTTCACAAAGGTTTTGAAACCTTGGACGACAATTATGACGTCATCGTAAAGCTAGATGCCGATCTCATTTTACCCACTAACTATTTCGAAACCATCATCCGGCATTTCGAAAAAGACCCTTCTATAGGAATGGCTGGAGGATTTGCCTACATCGAAAAAAACGGGGAATGGGTACTGGAGAACTTAACAGATAAAGACCACATCAGAGGCGCCTTCAAAGCATATAGAAAAGAATGCTTTAAGCAAATAGGCAACCTGAAACCGGCGATGGGCTGGGACACTGTTGACGAATTGCTGTCCAAATTTTACAGCTGGAAAGTTATCACGGACGACTCGCTAATTGTAAAACACCTAAAGCCGACGGGCGCCAATTACAACAAAACGGCACGCTACAAGCAAGGCGAAGCGTTTTATACTCTGGGATATGGTTTTGCGATAACGGCGATCGCTTCCGCAAAACTGGCAATGATGAAAAAGAAACCATTACTCTTTGTAGATTACGTAAAAGGATTCTGGAAAGCAAAAGCCGCAAAAACTCCTTTATTGGTTACTTTAGAACAAGCGAAGTTCATCAGGAACTATCGCTTGAAAAAGATGAAAGAAAAACTTTTTTAAATATACGATGATTCGGATATTCCAAAAAAACACATTACCGTTAACTTATAACTCATAACTATTTTTGTAATTTAGCCCATAATCGTAAAACATATGATGCTCATTCGATATATAACGCAAATAGGAAGATATTTTTTAATGCTGCAAGCAGTTTTTAATAAACAAACCAAATGGTCTGTTATGAAAAAACTTATCTTCAAGGAAATTGATGATTTGATTATCAGTTCGCTCGGTATAGTTGCCTTCATCTCCTTCTTCGTTGGCGGAGTTGTTGCCATACAAACGGCACTTAATCTTACTAATCCCTTAATCCCGAAATACCTCATCGGTTTCGCTACACGACAATCAGTTATATTGGAATTTGCCCCCACATTCATCTCCGTTATTATGGCTGGAAAAATGGGGTCTTTTATCACATCGAGTATTGGTACAATGAGGGTAACTGAACAAATCGACGCCTTGGAAGTTATGGGTGTCAATTCATTAAATTACCTTGTTTTTCCTAAAATAATCGCTTTGCTACTATATCCATTCCTTATTGGAATCGCTATGTTTCTGGGCGTTTTGGGAGGATGGATGGCTGGTGTATACGGTGGTTTTACCTCAAGTGCAGAATTTATTAACGGTGCCCAGGCAGATTTCATCCCGTTTCATATCGCCTATGCTTTCATAAAGACACTGATATTTGCCATGTTGTTGGCTACAATTCCTTCATTCCATGGTTACTATATGAAAGGTGGAGCGTTGGAAGTGGGTAAAGCCAGCACCGTCGCTTTTGTTTGGACATCAGTCTCAATAATACTTTTCAATTATATACTAACGCAGTTGTTACTAGGATCATGATAGAAATAAAAAATATAGAGAAATCATTTGGCGGAGTTAAAATTCTCAAAGGTATTTCGACTGTTTTTGAAACTGGAAAAACGAATCTAATTATTGGACAAAGTGGTTCGGGTAAAACCGTTTTATTAAAAAGTCTATTGGGGATTCACACTCCTGAATCGGGAAAAATCTGTTTTGACGGCAGGGTATATTCTGAATTGGAACAAGATGAAAAAAGGGAACTGAGAACTGAAATCGGAATGGTCTTTCAAGGCAGCGCTTTATTTGATTCAATGACTGTAGCCGAAAATGTAGGCTTTCCGCTGCGAATGTTTACCAATGATAATAGTGCGAAAATCCAGGAAAGGGTTGATCAGGTTCTTAAAAGAGTTGATTTAGTTGACGCACACAATAAACTGCCTTCACAAATTTCAGGGGGAATGCAGAAACGTGTAGCTATTGCCCGCGCTATTGTGAACAGACCAAAATACCTTTTTTGCGACGAACCTAACTCGGGTTTGGACCCAAACACCGCTATATTAATTGACAATCTTATTAAAGAAATTACAGAAGAGTACGATATAACTACTGTTATCAACACACATGATATGAACTCTGTAATGGAAATTGGAGAGAATATTTTATTCCTTAAAGATGGATTAAAAGCCTGGCAAGGAACAAAGGAAGAAATTTTCAAAACTGACAACCAAGACGTTGTGGACTTTGTTTATTCGTCAAATTTGTTCAGGAAAGTCAGGGAAGCCTACTTAAAGGAATAGATTTTATTATTATGGACAAGCATTCAATTCGGTAATAACTCCACCTCAGCATTTGGATTAAAAAGATACATTTTTCCCGAACTCACTTCCAGGCATTCGAAACGCTTGGTTCGTATCGCTATTTTCTTAAAAATCTTACCGTTTTGAATCCTGAAAACACTACCGTAGGGAATTTCGAATATATAATTTTTATCATTTTGTTGGTCAAACTGCTTCAATGCCAAAGATAATGTAGCGTCGGTATCGCTGCTCGCCGTAGGGTTTTTGAAATGCCTCGCCAGTAAAGGCAATAAATTATTGGGGAAAATTTCAGGTCTGATAAAAGGAACCATCATTTGCTGAAAGGAATACTTCCATTCTTGTCCGTGCGGTTTTATGTTCCTTCCGAATTTTTCGAAAGCAACCAAATGCGAAATTTCATGAATTAGGGTGATCAGGAACTTATATTTATTAAGACTTGAATTAACCGTGATTTCGTGCTTTCCGTTCAACCCTTTCCTGTAATCTCCGTGGCGAGTTAGCCTTTCATTCACGATTTTGAGATGTACGCGATTAACCACAATCAGCTCAAAAACTGGCTTTACGGCATGTTCGGGAATATATCTTGCAAGTGTTTCGCTCAAAATTTATTAGGCTTATGGGTTTGTTGAGGATACTTGGAGTACTTTCCCGTTGAAATATTTATTCCCTGTCAATGTAAAATCAAAAATGTAATCCGCCATTTCACTGGCTTTTATAGGCGCTTGATAACCCGGAAAAGCTTCTTCCAACATTTCGGTTTGTACTGCACCGAGAGCCAAAACATTAAAAGCAATTCCTCTATCCTTATACTCTTCCGCCAATAATTCCGACAAAGTGATCACAGCTCCCTTGCTAGAACTGTAAGCGGACAATCCCGCAAATTTAAGGCTGCCTTGAATTCCTCCCATAGAACTTATGGTAACAACATGGCTCCCCTTTTGAAGATAAGGCAAACAAACCCGAGTCAAATTTGCGACAGCAAAAACATTGACTTTATAAATATCTTCAAAATCTTTTTGTGTCGTTTCGGAGAAGGGTTTCAGCAATAAACTGCCCGCATTATGAACTATGGCATCCACTTTTTTCCATGAACTTGATAAGAAATCCTGCACTTTTTCTAAATCTGCTTCATTTGACAGATCTACAGAAAGACAAGTAATATTTTTGTTTTCAATAAGAATTCGGGGTGTTTTTCTGGAAATGGCCAGAACCTGCTGTCCTGCGTTGGCAAATTTTAAAGCCAACTCATATCCTATTCCCCTACTTGTACCTGTTACTATAATGTTTTTCATAGGACAAAAATAAACAAAACTAACAAAACATCACTTATGGCAGCTACCCAAAAAAACTAATTCATGTGAATTTCGCGGCTTGCTGTATTGGCCATTTCAGTCACTGCGGGAATCATTTCCTGAATGAAATACGTCATATGCGACATATCCATCGCTCTAAATTCATCCGACACATGGTGATAGTAATCAAAATTTTCGAAATCGAAGGTGCTCACGGATTGACATGGAACATGGAACACATCGTAAAAAGAATAATTATCCGATCGGTTAAACAATCTTAATTCCGCTTCCTTGGGAAGAAACCCTATCGTCTTTTTTCCTGTATATTCATTAATCTTGCTTGCCATATTGGTTTTGTCAAAACCGGTAATATAGGCTAGATAGTCCCTTTTCATAGGGACCCCAATCATCTCAATATTGAACTGCGCGTACAGATTGAAGTTTTGCGAATGCAGTTTTTTGGCCAAATGTTTAGACCCTAATAAGCCTTTTTCTTCCCCGGCAAAAAAAACGAAAAGCACGCTTCTTTTGTTTGATTTAATGGCACTGAAGTACTTTGCCATTTCAGCCACCGCTGTTGTGCCAGAAGCATCATCATTTGCCCCATTATTAATGATATCGCCGTTAACGCCCACCTTAGCCAATCCGATATGATCGTAATGCGCACTAATCAATAGGAATTCTTTTTTTAGTATTGGGTCACTTCCTTCTATATAGCCCACAATATTATAAGCCGTCCCTTTAAAATTAGCCAAGCTGTCCCGATAAGAATAAAAATAGGGCTTTACATTATTGCTTTTTAAAAACTCTTCCAAGTAAACTGCCGCTTTCTCCATCCCTTTCGTTCCCGTTTCCCTTCCTTCTAACTCATCCGAAGAAAGATATTTCAACATTGCAGCCACCTCATTCTCTTTGACTAGATATTGGATGTCAATTGACTTGTACGAAATATCTTGTACAGTATTTGAAACCAAACTAGAATTTGGTTTACAGCATAAAAAGAGGATTGGCAGCAGTATTATAATTCTTTTCATGGTTTTAATTTGTTTTCCCTCTATCTGAAATATTTTTTGAAAACTTTACATCCTTGGATACTAGCCAAAACTATGAAAAATACGGGGATAATTACCGGCATCAGGTACTTTGAAAAATTTTCCGTGTTTTGAGAAAGGGAATGTAAAAAATACACCAGTGCAATCATGCCTGAAAAAGTTCCAATTAAAGTCCCCACCACATAATAAAACTTAAGGGATTTTTCCGTTTTTATATAATCCCCATTGATCAGATAAAGATTCCAGCCCGTCCAGAACGGAACTTGAAGGAAGTTCAAACTACTCAGTATTAAACCAATTAAAAAAGGGGAATAGCTAACGTACTTTTCTAAATAGTGATGGTTCACCGTTGTTCCGCTTGAAAGGGAATAAAAGGAATAGGCCAAAACCAACAAAAAGAGAATACCTAAGATATCAATGATTTTCATTAGCTTTTTGTTATTCACCAATCGATTGGCAAAAATCAAAGTAAAATAGATGACAAAAGCCTCAACAAAAATGACTCCAAGCAAATACAAAACCAACTCTTCTATCCCAAAAGCAGTATAGATTTCGAAGCCAAAAACATTCAAATATCCCAGCGGAATAGAACCTATAAAGCTCACCGAAAAACCAACAAGAATATTCTTAAACCCTTTCATCCTATTAGAAATTAACAATCTTACTACTCTGTTTAAGATGCAATCGATACTCGTGCATACCCTCTTTATGCGGTAGATAAGGAGTCCCTTTTTTATTGTTGGCTACACTTATTTCATACATATATGTAATGTGTCGAGACAGTTCCTTCCATGCAAAAAACAAAGAATGCTTAGGGTCATAAATATGAGTTGGCTCACTTGCAGCTCCATTTAACTCTACTATAGAAAAGTTTTTCCCGCGTTCTAACTCTTCAATTGTATTGTACATAACATCCAGTCTTCCAAAATAAAATCCCGGTATTTGCAGACACATTTCATTAATGGTTTCTTCCAGCTTTGGAGTAATCCAATGACTTCCGTCAATAAATTTTGCGCCACGGGCATGATTCCCATAGGGAACCAGATTCAACTTTTCCCCTTTCGGTAAAACTTCTTGCAGTTTTTCTCCAAATTCTTGCCTTAGGACCTTTAACTGCAATTCGTATCTTGGATTCTCTTTTATCAATTCTTCAATAGTTGCAATACCTGTTCCCGTTAGAATCATAAATTCTTTCGACACAATCCCGGTAATCTTTCCAAACTTTTGATCAGGATAACGCACATAAAAAATTCCGACTTCATTTTTGAATGGAATCAAATCCTGAACCACATAATCAAAATTTGCCTTTTGGGCATAATGTCTTAAATCAGCGACCGTATTAATTTTCTGCACTCCAGATCCTCGCAAACCGATATCCGGTTTCGCAATCAATGGATATTTTATACCAGAATCAACGATTGTTTTTTCAATCTCATCAAGTAGAGTTCCCTCCTTTATAAGCACGGTTTTTGGGTAATACTGCGACGGAATCAAATCGTAAATCGCTTTCTTGGATTCCATGATGAACCCGCCATTTTTTATCGACGGATTGGAAGCGTTGAAGAAAAAGATAGACCTTGCTTTAAGCGAATAAAAAGTCCAAAGAAAATAAATCGGAATATAAACTACCTGAAAAGGCCAATACTCCCAGTGGGTAATCTTATGAAACAGTAGTTTGTTTCGGCTGTTTTTTATCACTAGGATTAATTTTATTTTTAAATAATAATAAATGAGATGGAATCATCTTTTTGAGAAACCAAATCATAATGCAAAATAGCCACTTTATTTTTCTCGATAACTGACTGTGTAATACTCAAGGTTTTCAACTCATTATTCCTGTTTATCACCAGACCGTTTTCTAGGTTTTCGGCCTCTGTGTATCTGTGAAATCCATACATTTCGTTTTCTGAAATTCCGGCGTTATTATCCAAAAAAGAATAAAACGCATCGGAACGCTGCTTTCTAACCCCTTCGGAATACAAAGTCGACGAAGACCAGATATGTCTTGCGTTGCAATCCAGTTCAGTTGTCTCTTTGACTTCTCCATTCCAGCGCAGCTGAAAGAGCTGTTGGTCCTGAAACAACACCAAGGTAAAAGGCTCGATCTCAAACAAATCCACGTCTCCCCAAAGATCCTTTGGAGAATCGCTACCGATAAGGTCCAAAACAATCAACCCCCTACTTTTTCTATATGGAGGTTTCATAAGATGTTTTTCAGTGGCCCCGTTCAGCAATACTAAAACGGTACCCTTTTCATCTACAACATACCAAGTTCCACCCGCTTTTGGGTCCTTTGGAAAAATAACATTTTTACCTTTTATAATATAATTCTGGGGAGGTATGGCGCAGGGTCTTATTACCTTCTCATCACGGTTTGACGTAATGATGATTTTATCGAGTGATTTTACAAAACTTACTGTACACATTGCTTCCTATATTCGATTGTTGAACGGGCCACTCCAAAATTTTCACCTACTGAAATGCTTGGGTTTTGCAAAACAGCCACCTTTATTAAGGCTTGGTGATGGATACAATGTTCCAAATTATAAAGCAACTCCCTAATGTAATTACTTTCAACGTAAATTTCTTGGCCATCGATAGTCTGTTGCAATTCGATTTTCTTGTTTTCTTTATTCAAAGACTTCTGAATAATTTCAATCTGACTAACTGCATAATCAGTATCAGTTTGAACCAATACATTTCTTTCGCGTCTGTCATAATTTACAAAACCAGAATCGTAACTGTTTTCAAGGCATTGGAACATCTCAATGATATGTCTCGTATGCTCTCCAATAGTAGAATTACTCAATGCGGCACATTGATTGGAATATTCTGAACTTGGAATTTGATCGAGCAAATTAATCAACTCGTTCAAACTGTTATTTATAGATATTATGAGCATATTAGAACTTTAATTTTAACAAATTCGGTATCGCATTCTTATTTTGCCACACTAAAATGGCACAGCAAAGAAAGGTAATTACTGCCAATATAAAAAGGGCACCCCCATCGTTCTGAACTACTATTCCTAATACAAACAGATGTGAAACAATAGCACCAGCCATGACTCCTAATCCAATCAAAGACCCCAGTAAAGTTGTTCTTGGTATTAGGATTAAAATGGAAGCTATCAACTCCACTATTCCAGCAGCAAATCTGCCATAAGGTTCGATGCCTAAAGTGGTAAAAATGTAAATACTTTCTTGAGCACCCGTGAATTTAAAATACAATGTTTGGAGTAATATTACGGCGGCAATGACGCGAAATATCCAAGATACTTTTGATGATTTCATGAATTTTAGTTTCATTGAATAATTTTATTCCAATTCCTATCAGCCTTCGTTTTTAGATTGGTTTGGTCTTTATTCCAGCTTTTCAATGTATTGGTAAAGTAAGCATTATAGAAAAGGTATAGTTTGCCTTCGATAATTTTGAATGTCTCGGGATTAACCTCCACTTTTTCGCCAGAATCACCCATTGCAAAAGCACACCAGCCGCCATATTGGGGCTCATAAGCAGATGGGGCTTTTAAAAATGCCTCTTTATTCCCTACAGATGAAAAATAATAATTCACTCCTTCAAACGCAGCCGCAAGTTCTTTGTTTCCCTTTATAGCTTTGGCTTGCTTAAAATATGCCACAGGATCATAGCCTTGAATGGCTACTTTTTTTTCTAAATTAAATTCAGAAATTCTTTTAGTGTCATTTTGCGCGAAGCCTTTTAGGGCAAATAGCACGAAAATGATGACTGCCATTTTTTTCATAGTCTTACATTTAATTAGTACAAAACTACATTAGTATCTTGAAGCGAAATGTCGCATACATTACAGTTCCCATAAAATAATTATAAACTGCAAACATCATTTATAATTATTTCCTTTCTATTATAGACAATCTTTCCGTTTACTACCATTTCATTTAACAATTGAGTGGTGGTCTGCCTGGAAGTACAGATGATTTGGGCAATATCATTTTGAGTCAAATAATTTTCAATTACAATTCTGTTCTCTATTCTTTTTCCTTCAGTTTCCCCCCAATCTTTTAAGAACAGAGACAATCTGCTTTTAGCGTCTTTAGAGATCAAATTAGAATAGCTGTTCTTGATGCGTTTCATTTTTAGGCCAACAAATTTAGTGTAAGACAACGCTAAACTCGGATTCTTCAATAAGACGTCTTCAAAATCCGAAAGAAGGAAACTACAAATGGCAACATCGTCCGAAAGTACTTTTGCATATTCATTCGCTTGACTATCCACTTCTAATGTCAGTTCACCAAACAGATCCCCTTTTTGTATAATATCTTTGATAGTTTCATTTCCGTTTTCATCGACAGCAACGATTTTAATATTTCCTTTTTTCAACAAAAAAATTCTTGGTACGTCTGACGAGGAAAAATAGATGATTTCGCCCTTTTGTGCTTTTTTAAATCCCATGATAATGCACAGTTGTTTTATTTCCCCAAAACTTAAAGTTCGAAACAATTTATGATCGCGCAAATACCAGTATTTTAAATCTTCGTACATAAAAATATTTTCGTAAATGTATTAAAAATTCGATTTGAAAAATAAAAGCCCTTTCAAATCGAAACTTGAAAGGGCTTTAAAAACATATAAATTTTATTTAAGGAACTAAAGTTCTAGAAATAACTATGCGCTGTATTTCTGAAGTCCCTTCATATATCTGAGTTATTTTTGCATCACGCATCATACGCTCCACATGATATTCTGCCACATATCCATTTCCACCGTGAATTTGCACGGCTTCAATTGTGGTGTCCATAGCGGTTTGGGAAGCGAATAATTTCGCCATTGCACCTGATTGGGAAATGTCTTTCCCTTCGTCTTTTTCGCTCGCCGCTTTAAGGCACAGCATTTTGGCTGCCATAATTTGTGTCGCCATATCGGCCAATTTAAAAGCTATGGCTTGGTGTTTGAAAATTTCTTTGCCAAACGCTTTACGTTCCTGAGAATACTTCAACGCCAATTCATATGAACCCGTGGCTATTCCCAAAGCTTGCGACGCAATTCCAATTCTTCCGCCATTTAAGACGCTCATGGCAAAATTGAATCCGAATCCATCTGCTCCTATTCTGTTTTCCTTTGGTACTTTCACATCATTAAAAAGCAAAGAGTGCGTATCGGATCCGCGAATCCCCATTTTCTTTTCTTTTGGACCAATATCAAATCCAGCCCAACCTTTTTCAACTATAAAAGCATTGATTCCTTTATGTCCTTTTTCTATATCTGTTTGCGCAATAATAATATATGTCGAAGCCGAAGATCCATTTGTAATCCAGTTTTTTGTACCATTCAACAAATAATGATCGCCTTTATCTATTGCCGTAGTTTTTTGAGAAGTCGCATCAGAACCCGCTTCTGGTTCAGACAAGCAAAAAGCACCAATTACATCACCTTTGGCAAGGGGAACAAGATATTTTAATTTTTGTTCTTCATTACAGTATTTTTCTAATCCAGCACAGACTAATGAATTGTTCACAGACATGATAACTGCAGCAGAAGCATCTATTTTTGCAATTTCTGTAATTGCTAAAACATAAGAAACACTATCCAATCCAGAACCTCCGTATTTGGGGTCAACCATCATTCCTAAAAACCCAAGTTCAGCCATCTTTTTCACTTGCTCGGTTGGGAATTTCGAAAATTCATCTCTTTCAATTACCCCAGGCAACAATTCTGTTTGAGCAAAATCTCTAGCCGCTTGTTGAATCATTAACTGCTCTTCTGTTAGATTAAAATCCATAACTATTTAACTTTTTTATTAATTTGTTAATTCTTCTTAAACATTGAAAATCATAAATCCACAAGTGAAATCTGGACCTATTTATTTGCTATTTTAACGAACAATTGACGATTATTTTACATTGTTTAAATTATCCTGCTTTTTGTTTAAATAAAGTAGGCAAAGATACTTTTTTCTTGTGAAATTATCAATTTTGATTTGTAAATTTGACCTATGAAAGAGGATTATTACAACGTTATAGGAGTTATGTCAGGAACATCGCTTGACGGAGTCGATTTGGCCCATGTACAATTCCACAAAAACAACAAGACATGGACCTTTAAAATTCTAGAAAGCGAAACAGTTTCCTACAATAAGGACTGGGAGGCCATTCTAAAGTCGGCAGTAGATTTTTCTGAAGTTGAGCTAAAAAAAACGAACCAAGAATACACCAAACTTCTGGCATGCGTTATTTCTAGTTTTATAGAAAAACATAAAATTGAAAATCTCGACGCCGTCTGTTCGCATGGTCATACCATTTTGCATCAACCTCAAAAGGGCGTAACACTGCAAATTGGAAACTTACCCGAAATCTCTAGCTTGACTCATCAAGTGGTCGTTTGTGATTTTAGAGCGCAAGATGTTCTGCTGGGAGGACAGGGAGCCCCTTTGGTACCTATAGGTGACCGAATTTTATTTCCTGAATACGATTACTGCATGAATTTAGGTGGTTTTTCGAATGTCTCTTTTGAAGAAAATGGAAAGCGCATTGCTTTTGACATTTCTCCTGTAAATACCGTTTTAAATTTTTACGCCAATCAATTGGGATTGGATTATGACGACAACGGATCTATATCCAGGTCAGGAAAAATCAATCAAAAATTATTGGACGAACTAAACGGCCTTCCTTACTATCAAACAAAATACCCGAAATCACTGGGATTTGAATTTGTCAAAGAAACTGTATTACCCCTTATCGAAAACTTTAAAATAAACATTGAAGACAAATTAAGGACATTCACGGAGCATGCAGCCATTCAAATAGCATTGGCGCTGCCAAATAAAAAAGGCAGTCTCTTTGTAACTGGTGGCGGCGCATACAACGGATTCCTTATTGAAAGAATTCAAGCCCATCTTCCCGAGATAAAAATCATAATCCCTGCTGCCAAAATTCTGGAATTCAAGGAAGCTCTGATTTTTGCTTTGCTAGGAATATTGAAACTACGTGGAGAAAACAACGTATTATCTAGCGTAACAGGGGCAAATAAGGATCATAGTTCGGGCGTAATTTACGACTTGAAATAAAACACAAAATACACAATTCACATTATTCTATTTTTTATATTTGTCCAAATTAAATATATCGCAACGAAATGAAAGATTTACTGAAGAAATTCGAAAATAAAGAACCTGAAATTGTATTTAACTGGAAAGATGCCGAAACAGAAGCCGAAGGCTGGACAGTGATCAATTCACTTCGTGGTGGTGCAGCTGGTGGTGGTACAAGGATGAGAAAAGGATTGGATATAAATGAGGTATTGTCTTTGGCAAAAACGATGGAAGTAAAATTCACGGTGTCTGGACCAGCTATTGGTGGTGCTAAATCTGGAATCAACTTTGATCCAAATGACCCTAGAAAAAAAGGCGTGTTGCAACGTTGGTATAAAGCGGTATCGCCACTTTTGAAAAGTTACTATGGAACTGGCGGAGATTTGAATGTGGATGAAATTCACGAAGTAATCCCTATGACTGAAGAATGTGGAGTTTGGCATCCGCAAGAAGGAGTTTTTAATGGTCATTTTAAACCTACCGAAGCTGACAAAATCAATAGAATTGGTCAACTGCGTCAAGGAGTGGTTAAAGTAATCGAAAATCCGAAATTCTCTCCAGATGTAGCAAAAAAATATACCATTGCCGATATGATTACAGGTTATGGTGTTGCTGAGGCGGTTCGCCACTTCTACTCTATATATGGTGGAGATGTAAAAGGAAAAAAAGCGATTGTACAAGGTTTTGGAAATGTAGGATCGGCTGCCGCTTTCTATTTAGCCGAGATGGGTGCTAAAGTTATCGGTATAATCGATAGAGATGGTGGATTAATCAATGAAGAGGGATTCACTTTTGAAGAGATAAGATCATTGTTTCTTGCAAAAGACGGTAATAAATTGGTTGCAGAGAACATGATTCCTTTTGAAGAAATCAATGAAAAAATATGGACAATTGGTGCTGAAATATTTACTCCTTGTGCAGCTTCAAGATTAGTTGCTCAATCTCAAATTGACAGCTTAATTACTAATGGCCTGGAAGTTATTTCTTGTGGTGCCAATGTTCCTTTTGCTGATAAAGAAATCTTTTTTGGTTCAATAATGGAAGACGTAGACCACAAAGTGAGTTTGATTCCTGACTTTATTTCAAATTGTGGTATGGCAAGAGTTTTCGCCTATTTCATGGAAAAGAAAGTCCAAATGACTGATGAAGCCATTTTCCAAGACACTTCAACAACAATCAAAAACGCTATCGAAAAAGCGCATGCTTTAAATAGCTCAAAAACAAACATTAGTGCTACCGCTTTTGAAATTGCATTAAAACAATTGGTATAAGCCATTTGATTTTGTTCGTTTCAATTTTTGAATAGCCAGCAATAGTACTTGTTAGTCAGTTCGATCAAATCGCCGTAACGCGAATTTATCGAACTGATTTTTTTTTGCCGGGTCCCAAACTTGGCCCGAATTTTGAAGAATGACAGCAGAATCAATAAATGTTTGTTTGATATTATAATCTCAAAAACCAACAATTTTTATAATATATTAGCGTTTCAATAATAAAGAAAATTTGTATGAGTATATTGCTACAAACGGACACCCTGTCCGTTGCACGTGAAAGTTTGGCTGAGGCCGTTCCTGTTGAGAAAACTTTATCCATTATTGAATTATTAACTAGCGGAGGACTAGCAGGTCAGATCATTATGATTTCCTTATTCCTTATGTTTTTTGTTGCGTTGTACTTGTATTTTGAACGCCTGATGGCAATCAATTCAGCATCAAAAATTGACGTCAACTTTATGGGGCAAATTCGGGACAACATTCGAAACGGACGTATCGACAACGCTAAAATAGCTTGTGCGCACTTTAACTCTCCTGTTTCCAGATTGATTGAAAAAGGAATTTCCAGAATAGGCAAGCCTCTTGACGATATCAACACCGCAATTGAAAATGCAGGTAAATTAGAAATTTACAAGCTCGAGAAAAACACAAGTATGTTAGCTACCATTTCTGGTGCGGGCCCAATGACAGGTTTCTTAGGGACGGTTGTAGGAATGATTCAAGCGTTTCATAAAATGGCAAGTTCGGGTGGTCAAATTGAAGTCGGAGCACTTTCAGAAGGTATTTACACCGCAATGACGACCACGGTGGTCGGTTTGGTAGTTGGAATTATCGCTTACGTAGGATACAATCACTTGGTTGTAAAAACTGATAAAATTGTTCATCAGATGGAAGCCAATGCGGTTGACTTTTTGGACTTATTAAACGATCCTGCATAATTTATGAAATCCGCTTGACCCAAAAAACACAGTCATTACTTTCACCGCATGAGTTATAGCGATAAAAAATAAACACAATCTACTTATGAATTTAAGAGGACGAAATAAAGTGAGTGCCGAATTCAATATGTCATCGATGACAGACATTGTATTCTTATTACTGATATTCTTTATGCTAACATCGACCATGGTTACCACAAACGCCTTGGACTTAGTACTGCCTAAAGCAAAAGGAAAAACAGACAGCAACAAAAATATCGCCGTAAGCATCAATAAAAAACTAGAGTTTTTCATTGACAAAGAGCCCGTATCGGAAACTGAATTAGAATCAAAATTATTGTCATTATTTTCAGCTGACAAGACTAAAGCCATTGTTTTAAGAGCCGAAGAAGGTGTACCAATTGAGAAAGCGGTCAATGTTTTGGATATCGCAAACAGAAACCAAATCAAAGTTGTATTGGCAGTTAGGCCAAAATAGTCCGAATTGAGCTTCAAAAAAAGATAGATTCTACATGAAATATTTAAAAACAGAAGAAGAAAAAAAATCATTCGTCATCACATCGATTCTTTTTGTGATCATGTTTATTTTGTTTTTTTACTTGGGATTAACTTCTCTGGACCCTCCTCCTGAAAATGGAATCGCCATAAACTTTGGAACAACTGAATTTGGATCGGGAGACATACAACCTACTGAAGCCATCCAATCAGCCCCTAAAACCACCGCTGCAAAGCAGGCAGCTTCAAGCGAGGACGAAATACTTTCTCAAGACATTGAGGAAGCCGTTGTAATGAAGCAAGTCAAAAAAGCACAGCCTACGAAAGAAGTGGCCAAAGCAGAAGTTAAACCAAAACCAAAAGAAAGTCCCAAACCCTCAAAAAGCACTTCGGATGCCTTATCGAGTTTAATAAACGGACCCAAATCAGACGGAAAAGCAAAAGGAGGCGAAGGCAATGACAATGTTGCCGGCGACAAAGGGAGTCTGAACGGCGATCCTTATGCCAACAGCTACTATGGTTCTGGAAGCGGAACCGGTAATGGAAGCGGATGGGGCTTGAACGGAAGAAGTATCAGCTCGCGAGGCAAAGAAGTACAAAAATGCAATGAATTTGGCACTGTGGTGGTACAAATTACAGTAAACAGAAATGGAAATGTTATTGCAGCCAAATACACTAAGGGAACCACAAATACAAACCCATGCCTTGTGGAACCCGCATTGGCAACAGCCAGAAAATACAAATGGCAAGCTGACTCCAATGCTCCCGCAACCCAAATAGGTTTTATCACTGTAAACTTCAAATTAGGAGAATAATATTTATTTGAAAATTGGACTCAATTTTTTTAACCTTGAAAAAAACAATGAATTATCAAGAAACCACAGAATGGATGTTTAACCAGCTTCCTATGTATCAACTTCAAGGTGCATCGGCCTATAAAAAGGATTTAACGAACATTCATCTCCTGGTCAATCACCTCGATAATCCGCATATTGATTTAAAATTTGTTCATGTTGCGGGGACCAACGGTAAAGGTTCAACTTCACACATGTTATCCTCGATACTACAAGAAGCTGGCTACAAAGTTGGACTATACACTTCCCCTCACTTAAAAGACTTTAGAGAGCGCGTAAAAATAAACGGATTAGAAATTTCAGAAAATTTTGCATGTGACTTTATCAATACGAATAAACCCTTTTTTGAATCTAATGAGATAAGCTTTTTCGAAATGAGTGTTGGCCTTGCATTTGATTATTTTTCGAAAGAAAAAGTGGACATCGCCATCATAGAAGTTGGAATGGGCGGAAGACTTGATGCAACCAATATTATCAGACCGCTTGTATCGGTGATTACAAATATAGGATTGGATCACACCCAGTTTTTAGGAAATACCCTTCAGGCCGTTGCCTATGAAAAAGCGGGAATTATCAAACCTGAAATACCAGTTGTTATAGGAGAATACACGGCCGAAACAAAGGAAGTATTTATTACCAAAGCGGAAGAATGCAATTCTGAAATTTATTTTGCTTCAGATTTAATTTCAGAAACCTATCCTTCCGATCTAATTGGGGATTATCAAGCACACAATAAAAAAACTGCCCTTCTGACCATCGATATCCTAAATGCACAGAAAGAATTTAGTATTAGCCAAACCAATATTGAAAAAGGACTCCTAAATGTTGTGAGGAATACTGGTCTCCAAGGGAGGTGGCAACAACTGGGAGAATTCCCAAAAATCATTTGCGATACTGCCCACAACAAAGACGGACTGTCTATAGCACTACGTCAAATCGAAAAAGAGACTTTTGAAAAGTTACATATCGTATTGGGAGTTGTTAATGATAAAGATCTAAATGAAATCTTACCGTTATTCCCAAAAAACGCCATTTACTATTTTTGCAAACCCAATATTCCTCGAGGTTTGCAAGCGGAAATCTTACAAACAAAAGCCGAGAATTTTAACCTGATCGGAAACGTTTATAACTCGGTAACCGAAGCGTATCAATCAGCTAAGAATAACGCCACAAAAAGCGATTTTATTTACGTTGGAGGAAGCACTTTTGTAGTCGCAGAATTAGATTTAAACAAAAGATTTTAAATTCTGTTACATTTCGTATTAAAAAAATATTAAACCCCTAAGTTTTTGACTGTTAATGTGTTAAATTTAATGATTGTTTTATTAATTAATCATTTAATACAAATTTATCATGAAAAAAAGTAAAAATTTAGTATTAGGAATGTTAATTTTAACCCTCCTATTGAGCGTCAAAATACATGCTCAAGAAGTCCCAAAACCCGTATATGTTACGGTAACCACTTTACATCGCAACTTAGATGCCGACAGAAAGGATTGGCTAAAAACCGAGCAGGAATACTTTGATAAAGTAACCAGCAAGAATGATTTAATAATAGGTTCTGAAGTTCTGAACCATTATTATACCGCTAATAGCTCAGAAGTTTTACTTGTTTCGGCTTTTAATACCTGGGAAGATATCGAAAAAGCAAATGACATCACTAACGACTTAATCAAGAAAGGATGGCCGGACGAAAACGCAAGAAAAGCGTTTTTTGACAAATACAATAGTTATTATGGGCCTATGCATTCGGACGAAATATATACCTCTGTTGCCGCTGGAGTTAAAGAACTTGAAACAACTTCGAAAGAACCCATGGTAGTCTATGTTCGAATATCTCAAATGTCTCTAAATGGCCAAGGTAAAGGTTTGAAAGAATTTAATGAAAAAGTAACGCTGAAAAATCCTTTTATAAAAGCGTATTATCCTCACCGTCATGCATGGGGTGCCGATAATAGGGATTTTTTAGAAGCCTTTTTTTACGATTCACTTGGCGACCTGGAAAAATCGAGCGACAAACAAACGGAGTTAATAAATGCCGCTTGGCCTAAGGAAGACGAAAGAAAAGCCTACATGACGGAAATCAACAAAGCGTTCACTGGTATCCATGGCGATTACATTTACCATAACGAACCTTCTTTGCGCAAATAATTTGGTGTTCCGCATACAATCTGCGGTTTAAATTGAACTTCCGATATTTTTAATTTAACCACAACAAATTTAAAATCAATGAAATATAACTACGCTTAAAAATTTATTAAAATTTGTACATAAATATTTTGCATAAGCGAAAAACTAGCCTATATTTGCACTCGCAATAAGGAAATGCAAATTACCAAATTGCACCAGGGCAATTAGCTCAGCTGGTTCAGAGCACCTCGTTTACACCGAGGGGGTCGGGGGTTCGAACCCCTCATTGCCCACAAAAAACTCCATTAGAAATAGTGGAGTTTTTTTATGCCTAATTTCAAGTAAAACTTTCAGCATAAGGCATCAATCTCTCACAAACAAAAGATTATACAAAGGACGAATAATTTTAATTGAGTCAAATTAATATCCCAAAAAAAACAGAATAGAGCTTAGATTAATGTAAAGCAATTGGTGCAGCAAGGCAACTTTTCGGAATGTCAAACGCTTCAACCAAAGAAACTGCATCCGGTCTGATGTCCCAGCAAAGTTGATTTACCATCTTACGGATTGCTTTCGTCTTTACTCCTTCCATATAGCCGTCTTCAAGATACCAGCCTTTATTCTTTTCTATCTCAGAAAGCGCATACAATTGGCACAACTTTGATACTATATCTTTGCACTTTTTATCCTTAATCGATTGTACAGCTGTCTGGAATTGTTCAAGTATTATTAGTTCGAGATAAGCTTGGGAAACATCAATCATCTGATGTTGTACCACATTAAATGCATCATAAGGCTCAAGTCCTCCATCAATGAGTTTTTTAAGCCTTTTTCCCGCAGAGGCCAACGTCGTTTTTTCCCTATACCGAAAAGCATTTAAATGAAACTGGGCATCGAGCAAATGCTCTTCATCGGTTTCTCGAGTTATTATCAGGTTTTTTTCAGAAATTGCGATCTTGGCATTCTCATAAACGTAATTGATTATTCCTATTGCGTCCATTTCTCCAAAAGATTTACGAAACTCCGATAGGCGATTCTTAGCAACCAATTGCATTAATACAGTATTGTCGCCTTCAAAAGTGGTATAAATTTCGGTATCATTTTTTAAGGTATCAATACGGTTTTCTGATAAATATCCTTTGCCACCACAGGCTTCTCGGCACTCCTGCAATGTATCTCTTGTACTCCATGTCGAATAGGCTTTCATTCCTGCAGCAAGAGCCTCGATTTCCTGCATTTCAGATTCATTTTTATTAATGAATCGATTAGTGAGATATTGCAAGGCAAAATGAATCGCATAGGTTTTTGCCAACAATGGAAATAGTCTGCGTTGGTGTATACGGTAATTTAAAATTGACACTTCAGAACCGCCTTCAGGACCAAATTGCTTGCGCTTGTCGCTATATATAATTGCTATTGTCAATCCTGATTTGGCCGCAGCCAATGCAGAACGCGGAATCCCAATTCTACCTCCTACCAAAGTCCCAAGCATGGTAAAAAACCGTCGGTTATCGCTTGGAATCGGACTTTCAAATTCCCCTTTTTCATTTATTGAGGCAAACCGGTCTAGCATATTTTCTTTCGGAATGACAACCTTTTCAAAACGAATCGTACCGTTATCCACGCCATTAAGCCCCATTTTAAGTCCGCAATCACCAATAATAATACCTTTCAGTACCCTGCCGTTAATGTCACGCAATGGTACGATAAAGGCATTAATCCCATAATCATTACCGTCAATGATTAATTTTGCAAAAACTGTAGCCTTCTGACCGTGTTTTGCCGCATTCCCAATATATTCTTTCTGCGCATCTATATTCGGTGTCTGAATAGTAAATGTCTGGTCATCGTGATTATAGGTCGCTGTTGTTTCAAGTTCTTTGACATTAGAGCCATGATTGGTTTCAGTCATTGCAAAACATCCAGGTAATTTTAACGAACCGATATCCTTTAAGTATTTTATATAATGTTTTTCTGTACCAAGTGATTGTATGCTCATACCCCAAAGTCCAAATTGTACTCCAAATTTGATCACCAAGCTTAAATCATGGTAACTTAAGGTTTCCATGATGGAAAAATAATCAGCCAGATTTCCGCCTCCTCCATATTTCTTTGGATACGCCATATTCCCAAAGTTTTCTTTGGCCAGAATTTTGCACCAATCATATACTTTTTCACGGTAGACATCACTGTCGGTCGAGGTTTCGTAGGCAAATTCCGGACGGCTAATGATTGCTTTTACCTTCTTGATAATGAAGGCCTGTTTCCCATCCAGAATCCTCGCCAGTATTTCAGTATCGAACCTCTTGGCTGCCTGATAATTTGAAGTAATAATGTTCGAAGACGTTTTGAAAACCCCGATAACTTCTTTATCTAAAATTCCGAGGTCATTTTCAAGTTTTATAAATGCAGGTCCTAAGTCTGCAATAGCTTTGTCGTTTTCTGAAAGCCTTATAGAAATATCAAAAATGGACCTAACTGAAGGTTTCTCTTGAATAATTTTCTCAATTTGCGATTTCCAATCAATAAGCTGTCCACGTGACGGTGGGGCCGAAACATTCACTTCCGCAAAAAGCAATTCCTTCTCCTTTTCGGAAAGCCAATTCTGCAAACTAATAAACTCTCGCAAAGTCAAAAACTCTTTTGGGGTCAAGAGATCGTCTGACCAAACAAGATAAAAAAGAGGAATAAAAGCCCTAAGTTTTGGATTCGTCATACGATTTTAAATTTTAAACCTTGGTTAAGATAGCACTATTTAACTACTAATGCATTTAAATAATGTTATAGCTGTAAATTCCGCAGACACAACAATTTTTCCAATAGATATAAAAACACTTCGCATGCAGTTGCTAAAACCATTTTAATGCAATATTGACTCGAAAAAACGAAATAATGCAAGACCAAATAAAAAAAGTCGCCGGTTTCTACTCTAAAATCACATTAAAAAAAACACCATCGAAATTCAACTCGATGGTGCTTTTATTTATTTCAAAAATGTAGTTTTAAGACAGATGCTCCACTGTTCTCTCTAACGCCATTCCTCTTGAACCTTTTATGAGAATTGTACTGTCTTCTATTTTTGTTTCTTTCAAAAAATTAGAAAAGGCATCAAATGTCTCGTAAAAATAAAAATGGGGTTTACTGATTTGGTTGGCATAAAATGCCCTTCCAACAAAAAAACAATTCACCGCATCCTCACAAGATAGTAATTTGATGACCTCCATGTGTTCGTTTGCACTTTCATTGCCCAGTTCAAACATGTCCCCCAGAATAATCACTTTGTTAGGTTTCTCCAATTGCAAGAAATTTTCGATAGCAACAGCCATACTACTTGGATTAGCATTATAAGCATCCAGAATAATCTGGTTTGTCCCCTTTGACACTAACTGCGATCTGTTGTTCTCAGGTATATAACTCTCCAAAGCTGCCTTAATGGCCAAATCATCCACTCCGAAGAATTTTCCTATAGCAATGGCCGCATTTAAATTATTGGCGTTATATAGCCCTATTAAATGCGAGACAATCGTAACATCGGAATAAGAGACTTCAACAAACGGATCCGCTTTAATGGACTTGATTTGCAGATCTGCCTTCTCATTATTTAATCCAAACGAATAGGATCTCAAATTTTTTGACTTTTCAACTTGAATAGGGTCTTCAAGATTCACAAACGCCAGCTTATCGTTATTGGCAAGATAATGATACAGTTCACTTTTACCTTCAATAACACCGGCTGCTCCACCAAACCCTTCCAAATGTGCTTTGCCAAAATTAGTTACATACCCATAATCTGGCTTGGCCAACTCACAGAGAAATTCAATTTCTTTTTTATGGTTAGCTCCCATTTCAACGATTCCCATTTCAGTTTCTGAATTAAAGGACAGTAAAGTCAAAGGAACTCCAATATGATTGTTCAGGTTCCCCACCGTCGCTTTGGTATTATATTTTTTAGAAAGGACGACCTGAATCAATTCTTTGGTGGTTGTTTTCCCGTTACTCCCCGTAAGAGCAATAATGGGCAGTTTTAGGTATTGCCTATGAAATTTTGCCAATTCTTGCAAAGCGACTAGACTGTCTTGCACCAAAATTGTTCTTTGGTCAATATAAAACGACTCGTCGTCAATAATGACAAAAGAAGCACCCTTGGCTAATGCATCTTTGGCAAATGTATTGGCATCAAAACGCTCCCCTTTTATGGCGACAAATAATGAATTCGCCTCTATTTTTCGAGTATCAATCGAAACCGAATTGCATTTCAAAAACAAACTATGAATGTAACTGATATCCATTTAAAAATGATTTAAAAAAACAAAAGCCCTAATCAAAGGGCTTTTTGTAATTATTGTATAAGAATAATTTAATTTCTTGCAGATTTTCTTTTCTCAGCTTTTGGCCCTACCCTAGACATCGCACATCTAAATCCAATGTAATCAGTAGCCATATCTTGTGGAAAGTACCTTCTTTGTGCTGGGTCTAACCAATACGCTCTGTCTCTCCAAGAACCTCCTTTATAAACTCGTACTTTATCGTTTACCAAAGTCGTTCTTTCGCTTGACGTATCGTATTTTCTAACCATCCTTCCTAAACTGTCAGTGGTAACATTATGTTTAGGCGAATTGTACATGTTTTTAGCATCCCCTTTTTCGGTGTTTGACTCTGAGTCTCCAAAATTATAATATTTAGAAGATTGCTTATCACCATCTCTGTAGTTAATATTATTACTTTTATCGAAGTTTTGCCTCAAATATGTTTCGTTTTCATCAACCGGAACTTGCGCAATTTGACCGGGAAAGCTTCTTACGATTATTTTTCCGTTACTTAAAGTATCGTTTTTCATTGTCTCTAAAGTAACGATTTCAACTTTTCCGTCTTCTCCAATTTTATTTTTAGTGTAACGATTTCCCCTAAAATAGTTGAAGTCATTTGACTCATTGTCGATAATTGGTCTGTAAACATCGGCTACCCATTCCGCCACGTTTCCTGCCATATCATATAGTCCAAAATCATTAGCCGGATATTTCTTCACTTCATTAGTAATATCGGCACCGTCATCAGACCAACCTGCTATACCTCCGTAATCACCATTTCCTTGTTTAAAGTTAGCTAACTGATCCCCTTTGTTTTGTCTTTTCCCCGAACGGGTATAACTTCCTGACCAAGGATATTTTTTCTGTCCTTTATATATATTATATTCTCTTTGCCCTACATCAGCTGCTGCCGCATATTCCCATTCAGCTTCCGTAGGAAGTCTGTATTCCGGCAATATGATTCCCGAAGATCGTTGCGCATAAACATTTTTTTGTTCGCTCACTTTTCCGTCTTTTCCGGCTTTAGGACTTTTTCGAGCCCCTTTTGCACCTTTCAAAACTATCTCTTCATTTCCACCATAAGTCATTGTTGGAGCCATCAAATAAGTTTCAGTACTAAAAGAAGCCTCCGCGGTCACATCATCTGTTTTAGCATTCTTTTTCAAGTAGCCCTTTTTCTCTAATATAGCTTCATTGACACGGTCTGTTCTCCATTTACTGAACTCCACTGCTTGAATCCAATTCACACCAACAACTGGATAACTTGCATATGCAGGATGTCTAAGGTAATTATTAGTCATAGTTTCATTATAACCTAATCTATTTCTCCACACTAAAGTATCTGGTGAAGCACCTTCATAAATATATTTATAATTTTCTTCACTTGGAGGAAATACATTTTTCAACCAATCTAAATACTCCAAATACATAAAGTTTGTCACTTCAGTTTCGTCCATATAAAATGATTGTACATGCTGTTGAGTAGGAGTATTATTCCAATCGTGCATCACATCATCTTCCACTTTACCCATTGTAAAAGTTCCACCCTCAACAAAAACTAATCCGGGACCCGCTTCTTGTTTTTTGGCAGCCTTTTTACTGCCTACATTCCAACCGGTAGCCCTTGATGCGCTTTTTGAACTAGACTTTTTACTGCAACTGGCAAAACCTATAATCATTATCATAGATAACATTAATCGCAAGGCTGTAATTTTGTTTACTTTCATACTCTTTTAAAGGTGATAATTTAAGTGCTGCAATATAATAATTAACCATTAATCGACAACACCATATTGAATAAATTTACTTTGATGGATTATATACAAATGAATTATACAAAACAAAACGCAAATTTATACTTTTTATTATTTGTTTTTATACTAAATGCCATATTTTTACTCATTATACACTTCGATTATTAATGCAATTTAATAAAATAATGCGAAAATTACTTTTGTTTAATTTACTCCTTATTTCTTTCATCTCACATGCCCAAACTACTGGGGACGTTACTATTGAATGGCTTAAAAAAACCGAAATGTATTATGGAAATTTCAAAATCAATATCCCTCAATTTTCAGGAAACGCATACCACTATAACGCTTCTGAAAAAATGCTTTATTACACTTTAAAACTCAATGAATCCAGCTCTTTTGACGAGAACAACATTCAAATTACAAACGTGTCATATGAATCTATTCCGGCTTCAGCACTTGGCGACTTAGACATTGGAAGCATCCCGAAATCCATCACTTCTTCCTTAATTAACGCCAACTCAAGAGGAATAAAACAGTCATTTCTTAGCCTTTCGCCGATAGTGAAAAGCGAATTCGGATTTAAAAAAATCATATCCTTTTCCTATACTCTAAACAATAAAACTTCCAAGGCTTCACAAACAAATAAAATAGCAAACACCATTTCAAACTCTGTTTTATCAACTGGAGACTGGTACCGTTTTTACGTTGAAAAATCTGGGGTGTACAAAATCTCCAAAAATTTTCTGCAAGAAATAGGCCTTGACCCAAGCAATGTTGACCCCAAAAAAATCAAGATTTACGGAAATGGAGGAAAAATGCTACCCCTATCAAACGCCAGCTATTACCCTTCTGATTTAATTGAAAATGCCATTCAAGTATTTGGAGAAGATGACGGGAAATTTGACAATGATGATTACATTTTATTTTACGCCGAAGGATTGGACACTTGGAACGAAGAAAGCCAAACCCACAGTAACCTTTACGACAGCAAGTCCTATTACTATGCAACCATAAAAGGAGATGACGGAAAAAGGATGGGCGAAATGACTCAGCCGCAAGGCAGCAGCACGTTAGACTTGACTGATTTTGACGATCACCAATACCACGAATTGGATTTGGTTAACATTGCGCGCCTTGGAAGACAGTGGCTTGGGGAGTCCTTTGACATTAAACAGGAACAGGAATTTGAATTCGACTTCCCGAACATAGACACTTCTACACCAATTAAAATCACGGCAACAGCAGCCTCCGCAGCATACACTCCCACTTCATTTCAAGTGAGCGCAAACGGGCAGACTATTGGAAACATTTCATTTCCCGCGATAAATTCCAATTCCGACACGGAGTTTAACGTTGGATATCTACCTGCGAACTCTTCTTTAAACGGTTCCGAAAAAGTAAAAATAAAACTAACTTATAATAACAATGGCGTTCCGGGTTCGAAAGGTTTTTTGGACAACATCCGTCTTACCGCCAAAAGAAAACTTCAGGGCTACGGAAAACAATTCAATTTTCAATACGACCTATCGGGTTCCAACTTAGGCATTGTTAACTACAACATAACTAATGCTAGCGGGATTTCACAAGTCTGGGATATTACTGACCTATATAATGTAATGAAAGTTGAAAATTCGGGCCAAGCATCATTGTCCTTCAAAGCAAATTTAGGAGAGCTTCGCAAATACATTGCTGTAGACCCCACGGATTACTTTGTTCCTTTAAAAGACAATAAAGCTAAGATTACCAATCAAAACATAAAAGGATCCGTTTTTAAAAACAACCAGGGCGCGTTTCAAGATATAGACTATGTCATTATAACTTCCAATTCCCTAATTACTCAAGCTGAAAAATTAGCGGGTTTTCACCGCTCTCATTCAAAACTCAACGTCAAAGTCATCACCACCGAATCCATATATCAAGAGTTTTCTTCTGGGAAACAAGACATTGCTGCCATAAGAAATTGCATTAAATACATTTACGAAAACACTTCCGCTTTAGAAAAAAGGATAAAATACGTGAACCTTTTTGGGGATGCATCTTATGACTATAAAAACAGAACGGTCAACAACACCAATGTTGTTCCCATTTATCACGCCTTAAATAGCAACTCAACAGGCGAAGCCTCCTTTGCTTCCGATGACTTTTATGGCTTGATGGACAATAACGAAGGGAACATCGTTTCATTTTTTGGAGGCATAGACATCGCAGTGGGAAGAATGCTAGTAAGTAATTCCAAACAAGCAGAAGAAATGGTAAACAAAATTATAGAGTACCATGATATAAAATCATATGGCAGCTGGAGAAACAATATCACAATGATTTGTGATGACTCTGACAAACCCTCTGACGCGAGTCTACAAAACAGGCAAAACAAATTGGCCGACATAATAACAAACAACAAACCCTTCCTAAACGTCAACAAAATCATATTGGACTCCTATGCGCAAGAAGCGTCAGCAGGAGGTTTTAGGTATCCGAAAGCGCGTACGGATCTATTTAATGCTTTCGAAAAAGGCGCGTTAATCTTCAATTATCTTGGCCATGGTGGTGAAGATGGATTATCCTCAGAGCGAATTTGGGAAAAGTCCGATGGCCAAAACTTGAGTAACCAATACAAATATCCTTTATTCATTACCATAACCTGCGAGTTCTCTCGATTTGACAATCCAAGCAGACCAACGGCTGGCGAATACACCTACTGGAATCCTAAAGGCGGTGCCATTGCGATGATAACCACCATTCGAGCGATAGGCCAATATAGCGCCGAGAATTTCAACGACACATTGTCTGAAAATTTATTGTCTTTTGGTTCCAACCAATATGCATCCATCGCTGAAACTTTACGAATATCAAAAAACAACAATCCCAATTCATCAACTAATGTAGTTTTTTACATTGGAGACCCCGCCCTATTTCTGGCGATTCCGCAGCCAAAAATAAGACTAACCAAAGTCAATGACGTTTCGGTCGAGCAAACAATTGACGATTTCAAATCATTGGCTCACATGAAATTGACAGGCGAGATAACTGATGAAAATGAAAACATTCTCTCAAATTATAACGGGGAGATATCCACGACTATTTTTGACAAAACAATCCCAAGAACAACCTATAACAATGACGGAAATAGTCCGGCAATAAATTTCAACACTTTAGGGGAAACCATCTTTAGAGGAAATGCATCGGTTGCAAATGGCAGATTTGAATTTAGCTTCGTTGTCCCAAGAGATATCCGAATTCCATTAGCCAATGGCAAAATAAGTTTCTACGCCAGAAAAGACCAACTACTTGAAAATCAGACAGGTTTTGACGACAAAATAAAAATAGGCGGAATCAATGAAAATGCAGCCGCAGACAATATTAGTCCAAAAGTGAAGTTATATATGAATGATGAGACATTTGTTTCGGGCGGCATAACAAATACATCACCTTTTTTATTGGCATTTCTAGAAGACGAGAACGGAATTAATACTGCCAGTGGAATCGGTCATGATATTGTCGCAATTCTGGATGGCGACGTGAGTAATCCATACTTGTTAAACGACTACTACCAAACCAATTTAGATGATTACACCAGTGGCAGTCTGCGGTTTCCATTACGGAATTTATCCATTGGATTACACACAATAACTTTCAAGGCATGGGATGTTTATAACAATCCAATAACGGCTGAAATTCAATTTGTGGTAATGGGAAGTGACACAATAACTTTGACACATGTATTAAATTACCCTAATCCATTTGTCAATTATACTGAATTTTGGTTTTCGCACAACAGACCATATGAACCGTTGACAGTTCAGATTCAAGTAATCACTATAACGGGAAAGGTAGTTTGGACAAAAAACCAAATTATATCAACGGAGGGGTTTTTATCAAAAGAGATCACTTGGGACGGCAGAGATGACTTTGGTAACAAAATAGGAAAAGGGGTTTATATATACAAACTAAGCGTCAAATCTAGCTTAACAAATAATAAAGCCGAAAAGATTGAAAAACTTGTGATACTTTAATAAAATACTATATTTGTTTAATCAATTTTAAATTATAAAATGAGAAAATTAGTACTTTTTACAGCTTGCCTCCTTGGGTTTTCTTTTGCGAACGCTCAAGATAGAGTAATAACCACAGCGGTTCCTTTCTTGTTGGTTTCTGCTGACGCCAGAGCCGCAGGTATGGCCGATGTTGGAGTCGCTACTTCAACTGATGCTTTTTCGCAACAATGGAATCCGGCGAAATATGCATTTGCAATTGACAAACAAGGTTTTTCTATAAGCTACACTCCCTACCTTACGGATTTGGCAAATGATATTTCATTAGGACAAATTACTTATTACAACAAAATAAGCGAGCGAAGTGCATTTGCAAGCAGTCTCCGATATTTTGGTTTTGGCGATATTGAGTTACGCGAGACCGGAGACCCTAATGAAGTTCCCCGAACAGTTAACCCAAATGAATTTGCACTGGACGGTTCCTATTCCTTAAAAATAAGCGAAAAATTTTCTATGGCCGTTGCCGGAAGGTACATTCACTCCAACCTAAAAGTCGTTTCCGATAACGGTGATGCTTCTGCAGCAAATTCTTTTGCAATTGATGTTGCCGGTTTTTATCAGTCGGAAGAAATCGCCTACAGCGAATTTAACGGAAGATGGAGAGCCGGATTTAACATCCAGAATTTAGGCCCGAAAATAAGTTACGATAATGATGAATTTAGTACTAACTTTTTGCCCGCGAACTTAAAATTAGGGACCGGATTTGATTTCATTCTTGACGAGTACAACAAAGTAGCCGTAAATCTTGAGTTTAACAAATTATTGGTACCAACACCCCAAAATCCAGATTTAGACGGAGACGGAACGGTTACTCCTGAAGAAAGAGCTGAAAATTTCGACAATTATCGTTCCATAGGATGGGTTTCAGGAATTTTTAAATCATTTGGAGATGCCCCTGATGGGTTTAGCGAGGAAGTTAAAGAAGTTACTTATGCCTTGGGAGCCGAATATTCATATCAGGATTCATTCGCCATGCGCATGGGTTATTTTAACGAAAGCGACATGAAAGGAGCTCGAAAATTTTTCTCTTTAGGAGCCGGATTTAAATACAATGTGGTAAAAGTGGACGTGTCTTATTTATTTTCAGCCTCAAAAGTAAAAAACCCTTTAGAAAACACCTTACGCTTCTCATTAACCTTTAACTTTGGAGAAAAATACGAGCAATACTAGTTTTAAATAAAATCTAATTTAAAAATCCAAATTTCAAACTATTGAAATTTGGATTTTTTTTCCCAAATAAAATAATGAAAGAAATTACAATTACGACTCGCTTCGCCGCTTACAATGCAGTTAATGAATTACCAAAAGACATCCAAAACCTGATGGAACAGGCTGTAGCTGTTCGAAAAAATGCTTACGCTCCGTATTCAAAATTTAGAGTGGGTGTTGCTATTTTTTTAGACAACGGAAAGATTGTTTTAGGTTCAAACCAAGAGAATGCCGCATACCCTTCCGGACTTTGTGCCGAACGCGTGGCCATATTTCAAGCCGGAGCCATATATCCCGAAGCGAAAATTTTAAAAATGGCAATTACTGCGGCATCGGACACAAATAAAACCACGAGCCCGATCCCTCCTTGTGGCTCCTGCAGGCAATCAATCGCGGAGTACGAAACAAAACAAGATACCCCTATTGAAATTTATTTTATGGGCGAAACTGGCGACATATACAAATCAGAGTCCCTAAAAAACTTACTCCCTTTTATGTTTGACAAAAAGTTCTTGTAAAAAACCTAAAAATTAGCTTTTTAATTTCACTGCTCAGCAGGAATGTCTTATTTTTGCGATTCGCAAATTTGTGTGAGGAAACTGTTTTGCGTCATTAGGTACTAGTTGATAACACACTAAAAACTTTAGCAAAAGAACAATTGAGATGAAAGAAGTTACAAAAGAGGTTTATTTAAAGTGGTATGAAGACATGCTACTTTGGAGAAAGTTTGAAGACAAACTTGCAGCATTATACATACAACAAAAAGTCAGAGGATTTTTGCATTTATACAATGGGCAAGAAGCCGTTCTTGCAGGTGCACTACATGCGATGGATCTTACAAAAGATAAAATGATTACTGCTTACAGAAATCACGTTCAACCGATTGGAATGGGTGTTGACCCAAGACGCGTAATGGCCGAACTTTTAGGAAAGGTTACAGGAACATCAAAAGGAATGGGCGGCTCTATGCACATTTTCTCAAAGGAACACCGTTTTTATGGTGGTCACGGAATTGTAGGTGGACAAATTCCTGTAGGGGCTGGATTAGCCTTTGCAGACAAATATTTTGAAACAGGTGGTGTAACAATGACCTATTTTGGCGATGGAGCAGCTCGTCAAGGCTCTTTACACGAAGCTTTTAATATGGCTATGTTATGGAAATTACCTGTTGTTTTTATTGTTGAAAACAATGGTTATGCCATGGGTACTTCTGTAGAAAGAACAGCAAACCATACTGACATTTGGAAACTAGGTCTAGGGTACGAAATGCCTTGCGGACCTGTTGACGGAATGAATCCAGTAAAAGTTGCAGAAGCAATGACAGAAGCAATTGATAGAGCCCGCCGTGGCGACGGACCAACATTTCTTGAAATGAAAACGTATCGTTATAGAGGACACTCTATGTCAGATGCTCAATTATACCGTTCGAAAGAAGAAGTTGAAGAGTACAAAAAAATAGATCCAATCACACAGGTTTTAGATTTGATCAAAGAAGAAAAATACGCTACTAACGAGGAAATAGAAATCATCGACAAAAGAGTAAAGGACCTTGTTCAAGAATGCGTAGATTTTGCAGAAGAATCGGCTTACCCTGAGATTCAACAATTATACGACGTAGTATACGCACAAGAAGATTATCCCTTTATACCTCATAAACTATAAAATCAATTATGGCAACAATTATAACAATGCCTCGCTTGAGCGATACTATGACGGAAGGAACGGTAGCAACTTGGCTTAAAAACGTTGGAGACAAAATAAGCGAAGGAGATATCCTGGCAGAAATTGAAACCGACAAAGCGACAATGGAATTTGAATCCTTTAATGAAGGAACACTTCTATATATAGGAATACCGGCAGGTGAAACTGCAGCAGTAGACTCATTATTGGCTATTATCGGTGAAGAAGGTGAAGATATATCTGCTTTGTTGAAAGAAAAACCATCGGCAAACACCCCTGCAAAAGAAGAAACTACTACAAATACGGAAGTCAAAAAAGAAGAAGCTCAATCGCCAACAACTAAGGATCTTCCTGAAGGAGTTGTGGTTGTGACTATGCCGCGCCTTAGCGACACTATGACAGAAGGAACTGTAGCCACCTGGTTGAAGAAAGTAGGAGATAAAGTTGCTGAAGGAGACATCCTTGCTGAAATCGAAACCGACAAGGCGACAATGGAATTCGAATCTTTCAACGAAGGAACTTTATTGTACATCGGTATTCAAGAAGGCGAATCGGCTCCAGTTGACAGCGTATTGGCTATCATAGGACCTGAAGGAACTGACATCAGCGGAATTGCTCAAAATTATAAAGCCGGAGGTGCCGCACAAGCTGCCACTCCTGCTGTAACCGAAGAAGCAAAAACAGCATCAGCTGAAAAAGCAGAACCAACTGTACAAGAGGCATCAACCGATGGCCAACGTATTTTAGCATCACCATTAGCAAAGAAAATTGCTAGTGACAAGGGAATTCAATTAAATCAAGTGAAAGGATCAGGTGAAAATGGACGTATCGTGAAAAGCGATATCGAAAACTTCACTCCCGCAACTACTGCGGCTCCAACAGCCACTGCAACTGCAACCGCAGCGGCACCTGCCAAAGCAGAAACGGCAGCGGCTCCAAAAGTATTTTTTCCTGCTGGGGAGGTTTTTACCGAAGAAATCAAAAATTCGCAAATGCGAAAAATCATTGCTAAGCGTTTAGCGGAATCATTGTTCACTGCACCTCATTACAATTTAGTTATTGAAGTAACAATGGATGAGGCGATGAAGTCAAGATCTATTATCAATAGCGTGCCAGACACAAAAGTGTCTTTTAACGATATGGTGATAAAAGCGTGTGCAATGGCCTTGAAAAAACACCCAAAAATCAATTCTCAATGGAGAGAAGATTCAATTCTTATCAACCATCACGTAAACATTGGTGTTGCGGTGGCAGTTGAGGATGGATTAGTCGTTCCTGTGTTGCGATTTACAGATGCTATGAGTTTATCTCAAATTGGTGGAAACGTAAGAGATCTTGCAGGAAGAGCAAAAAACAAAAAGTTATTGCCTACAGAAATGGAAGGGAGCACTTTTACAGTTTCTAACCTTGGAATGTTTGGTATTACTGAATTCAATTCAATCATTAATCAACCTAATTCAGCAATCCTTTCGGTTGGTGCAATCGTAGAAAAACCTGTTGTTAAAGATGGTCAGATTGTTGTAGGAAATACAATGATGTTATCTTTGGCCTGTGATCACAGAACAATTGACGGTGCTACAGGAGCGCAGTTTCTGCAAACATTGAAGCAATTTATAGAAAACCCAGTTACGATGCTTGCATAAAGAAAAAAATATATTTTTATTATATTAAAATCCCATTTTGAAATTTCAAAATGGGATTTATTTTTTTGACCTAAGAAAATTATCTAATTCTATTCTTTTCCTCAATCCAACGTGACATATATTTTGTACTTGTCACCGTATGGTGTTGCAACATTGCCCCCATAAAGTTATTCAAGCGATGTTGTTTTAAATCTACCAACAAAGCATCAATGGTTTTCTTAAAATCATCCGAAAATAGTTCTTTCGAAAACCGCTCATTGATAATTGCAATTCCTTTCCGCTGTGAATCTAACCAACTATTTCTATTTTGGTATAACTCAATCGCCGATTTGGCAAACCGTTTTGGGTCGTCATCGATAAAACCATTCCACTCCAAATCACCGGACATACCTTCCGCCCCTATATTAGTGGTTACGCTTGGTGTTCCACATATCATAGCCTCCACTAGTTTCCCCTTCAAACCGGCACCAAAACGCAAAGGAGCCAATACAACACGTGAGTTTCTAACCACATCTTGTGCGTCTGCAGCACGACCCATTATATGGAAACCTTGCTTAACACTATGCAGCTGCAAAACTTTTTGAGAAGGATATGCTCCGTAAACATTCAAATTTGCTTCCGAAAAGTCCGTTTTTATTAGGGGCCAAATTGTCTCTTTTAAATATTGAACAGCATTCCAATTTGGCTCATGAAGAAAATTACCTATAAAGATAAAATTTTCCCTTTGCTCGAATGATGGAGTTTCTTCCCTACTTGATATTTGGATTGGCTCTAATAGAAAGGGCAAATAATATAACAAAGTTTTGTCGATTTTAAATACTGACACTAATAATTCCATTTCAAATTCTGAAATCATCAAGGAAAGATCGCAACGCAAAATGCTGGCAATTTCCCTCTTGGCAACATCCTCACTAAACAAATCAATTAAATCAAACTGACGTCCTTCCTTAAACGCTTTTTGGCGGGCTAACCGCAAGCAATGCAAATCTTCCGTGTCCAATAGCCGTAGCGCTTGTGGACAGTTTTCGGCAACACGCCAGCCAAACTGCTCTTCAATCATAAAACGATCAAACAGCACAACTGATGGATTCAGTTGCTGTATAAAAACGTCAAAACTGGAGCTATTCAACGAAATTGATTTTTTCTCAACATCCAAAGCTTCAAGATCGACCATGTAAACGCTATCCATTGCGGGACTGGCAAAAGTAATCTCATAGCCTTCCTCTTTAAAGAGAGAGATCAATTGTATCATTCTGCCACCCGCAGCCGATGAATTGGGCTCAGGCCATACAAAACCTATTATCAAAAGCTTTTTAAGCTGATTCATAACTTATATTATTTCAATTACAAAATAATGGTATTTAGCTGGCATTACCATCATTTCCCCAGAAAATCAGAAAGAAAACACTAATTTTGCACTAACAAAACACAATGACATGTTAGGATTAAAATTAGCAACGGACCCACGGTGGGTAAATATAGTCGAATCAAACATCGAAGAAATTTTGACAGACCATGCCTGGTGCGAACAAAAGGCAGCTTCAAACGCCATAAGCCTCGTGACTTACAATTCCGAATTGGAAGAATTAGTTACTGAACTATTAGTTATTGCCAAGGAAGAGCTAGATCACCTGCAAATGGTACATGATCTGATAAAGAAAAAAGGACTAACGCTGGGTAGAGAACGCAAAGACCATTACGTAAACGAGCTTTTTAAGTTTATGAAAAAAGACGGAAGCAGGAAGGACGCCCTGTGCGACCGTTTACTGTTTTCGGCAATGATTGAAGCTCGAAGTTGCGAAAGATTCAAAGTACTTTCAGAAAACATAAAGGACCCTGAGCTGGCTAAATTTTATCGTGATTTGATGATTAGTGAAGCGGGACATTATACCACCTTTTTAGGTTTCGCAAAAAAATACGCGGACAACATAGATGTCGACAAACGCTGGAAGGAATGGATTGATTTTGAAACTTCAATTATCATCAATTACGGAAAGAACGAAACCGTTCACGGATAAAATCAGAAAGCCAATTCTGAAGTTATTTTTTTTTATGACACTATCCTAAAAAGGATCTAAGTTTAAAATTATCGCGAATACAAATAAAAAAAGGGAGTACACATTGTATACTCCCTTTTTGTTTGGAATCATCATTAATCTATTTCTTAACGACCATAAATTCTGAACGTCTGTTTAATGCATGTTCCTCTTCGGTACATTTAAGACCACAATTTATTTTCAATTCAGATTCTCCAAACCCTTTTCCTGAAATTTTATCAGCATTTACGCCTTTCGAAATTAAATATTTAATTGTAGAATTAGCTCTTCTTTCAGAAAGATCCATATTGTAGTCATCTTTACCTCTAGAATCCGTGTGCGACTTCACATTGATACTTAATTCCGTATTTTCCGTCATTATGTATGCCAATTTATCGAGCTCTTCAGCAGCTTGCTTTGTTATACCGCTTCTGTTATTTTCGAAATAAATTGGTTTTAATATTATTTCCGTTTCAGTAACTACGACATCAATCGGTTCCAAAGCAACATCAACAGTTAGTAGTCCGCTATCCGTTTTTGCAATAGACGATTCGTTTGAAATAAAGCCATCTTTATAAACTTTAACGGTATATCCCTTTTGGCATTCAACATTAAACAAAACCTTTCCACTATCATTTGATAGCTGCTCATCCAAAACAATATTATTTCCGTCTAAAACAGCAACTCTGGAACTAGCAACGGGATCACCAGTTTTGGAATTTTTCACAACAGCCGCAATTTGAGAGTAGCATATCGGAACAGCACTATAAATATGATCGACCCCGGATCGATTACTTGAAATATAACCTGTATTTTTCTCTTTGTTGAATGTAAAAGCAAAATCATCTTTAGCAGAATTTATAGGTTGCCCAACATTTTTGGGCATATCCCCAGCATTCAAATCCACTATAAAAATATCCAAACCTCCAAATCCGGTCAATCCATTGGAAGAAAAATATAGAATATTGTCATCCGAAATAAAAGGGAAATTTTCGTCTTCCGTGGTATTAATGGAGTTTCCTAAATTTTCTGGGACACCAAAACTGCCGTCAGCATTTACAGCAACTTTCCATAAATCAGTTCCGCCAACAGAACCAGGCATATCGGATGCAAAATAAAGAGTCTTTCCTTCCTTATCTACCGATGGATTTCCTGTAGAATAGCTTTTACTGTTAAAAGGCAATGCAACCGTATTAACCCATTTCCCGTTCTCGTTACTTGCTTTAAAAAGATTTACCTGCCCCAATCGCAGTTTGTGTGCTTTATCGTTTACAAATAACTTGTCATTAAAACTTTCGCTTGAAAAATAGATCGTACTGCCATCTTTTGTTATAGACACGGGTCCTTCATGAAATCTAGAATTTAATTCACTAACAGGAGCTGGCTCTGAATAGGTTCCATCAGCATTATAAGTAGATTGGTAAATGTCCAAAAACGGTTCGCCATTCCATCCATATATTTTGTTGCTCTCGTTTCTTGCACTTGCAAAATAAAGCACATCATTATAAAGAACAGCTCCAAAATCAGACCTGTCAGAATTCACTGAAATCTTTTCTATTATATAACCTTTCTCAATATCCATCAATTTCGCCAGATAATTTGGGTTCTTATTGAATTCAATGGCTCTTTCATCATTAGGCATTAAAGAGGCAAAAGATTTCATCTGTGCATTTGATTCCGCGTATTTACCATTAGACTTTAGCACCTGCGCATACCTGTAATACATTTCAGGATTTTGCTTCGTTTTTGCAGCTTGGGCGTACCATTTTTCGGCCTCAACCGTATTATTCATATTGTAATAACAATCTCCAAGTTGCTTCATCACATAGGGGTCAGAATTCCCCTTGTCCGTTAACACCAGATATTCTTGAACAGCTTGAACATAATCATGGCTTTCAACTAATTTATCTGCAACTTTGGTATCTATACTTTGTGCTGATATCGAAATGCTTAAAAACACAAAAAACAATAGTAGATTAATTTTTTTCATCAATTACAAATTTATATTAGAAAAATCTAGGTGAACGTGAAACCTTCTTTGGCGTAAACAAGTCATATAAAATAATGAACTCGTGGGATGACGGAGAAGTCACCTTCAGGTCAGAAATTATATGATCGTAAGCATATCCAATTCTTAGCTCAGGCGTAACAGCAAAATTAACCATGGCTCCGAAACTGTCTTCCAACCTATAGGTAGCTCCAACTTCGATTTTTTCCATATACAAAAAATTTGCAGAAACATCTAGAGAGGGCGATACGTTAAATGCTGATTTCAGCATGAAAGAGGGCTTGAACTTCAAATCATAATTAACATCAAAAACATACCCCCCAGTTAAGAAATAATGCGACACATCAGAGCCATACTCTCTTCCATTATAATCCAAATGCGCTGACTTCATCATGTTGGGGATTGAAAAAGCGACATAGTATTTGTCCGTGTAATAAAAAGCTCCAGCTCCCAAATTTAATGAAGCATCATTAATATCTTCCCCAAAAATTCCCTCAGAAGGATCCGGCAATGAAGACTGAATGTCTCTAAGACCCACTTGATGAAAAGAGATACCCGCTTTAAGACCCAATGCAAGCCTTTGCGTATCACCTAATTTTAAAGTATAAGAAAAATCACCATACACATTTTGTTCTGTAACCGGACCTATCTTATCTGAAATAAAAGACAACCCTAAACCTACATTCTTACCTGTTGGGGCATGTCCCGAAAAAGTAAACGAGGTAGGTGCATCCTCAATATTCGCCCACTGCTTTCTATATAAAGCACCAAAAGAAATACTTTCTTTTGAACCGGCATATGCGGGATTAACAACATTCATATTATACATATATTGAGTATAATGCGGGTTTTGTTGCGCTATTACATCTACGTAAGTAATAAGAACTAAGAGAGTAGCCAAAAATATTTTGTTCATATCAATTTGTTTTTTCATTTTGTTGAAATTAAATCTCAACATAAATTTATTAAATAACTATTTTTCTCTAATTAGATAAATCCAACCTGTTTTGGATTTACTGTTATTAAATTCCATAACATAATAATAGGTTGCACTTGGAAGTTCATTCCCTTTATCGGATTGACCTTTCCATTGATCAGTATAATTAATTTGATTATAAACTTTAATACCGTATCGGTCAAATATCTCTAATTTTTTCACATCCATTAATCTCAAATCAAAATAATCATTTGAGCCGTTTCCGTCTGGAGAGATTCCTTTTTGAATATTACAAAATACCGATTCAATTAATATGCTAGATGTTGTTTCACAGGCCGTAGCTGTTGACGTAATAGTTAAGCTATAATTTAACGGAAAACTAACTTCAACACTGCTAGACGCAACAATATCTGACACGTTTAAAGTATTAGAATTTGTTCCCACAGTGTTCCCTAAGTTATCTTTCCATTGATAGTCAACATTATTTGGATCATAAGAACTTGCTAATGGCGATGCGGTAATAATATAATCCTTATCAATACAATCCCCTGTGCTTTCAAATTGAATTTCTGCAGGAATTGGATTTATGGTTTGGGTTTCACCTACTATTTCACAACTAATGTTGCTTTTAAATCGTACCGAGGGAATATAGTCACCTGGAATTAGATTAGGAAAAATAGGACTGTCTTGAAAACCTTGGCCAATACTATACTCCACCCCAGTTTGAGCTGTAATGGTAATTTCTCCATTTGAAATAGCACAAGTAGGCTGCCTGGTTACTGTTGCTGTAGGCATCAAAGGAGTTGGTGTTATACTTAACGTTACCTTCGTCCTAGATTCGCTTAAACAATTTCCAATTGATGATTCAGCGTAATATGTTGCTGTACCTACACCGATTTGAGTAGGATTAGACACTGCACTCCCACCCACTAAATCTGTATACCAAGTAATCGTATTACCACTTGCAACCGCTGTTAAAGTTTGATTAGACATTCCATCTGAACAAACAGTCTGATCGTTTGCTGTTGGATTTGGCACTACACCAACAATTGTTAAAGTAATTGGCGTACGGGTAAGGCTTTGGCAAATGCCGTTTGACGATTCCGCATAATAAGTGATTGTTCCCACTCCAACTTGTGTTGGGTTAGACACTATGCTGCCGCCAACTGCCGCTGTATACCACGATATTGAACTACCTACTGCCATGGCAGTTAAGGTTTGTGTCAATGTTCCATCAGTGCATTCAGTTAAATTTCCACCACTTACCGGCACTTCTGGTCTTGGATTAATCGTTAAAGTAACTGCTGAACGAGATGTACTTATACAAGATGTCGCATCATTTACAGATTCCGCATAATACGTAATGGTTCCCAATGAACTTAGTGAGGGGTCAGATACTACATTTCCTCCGGTGGCTGCGTCATACCATACTACTGATTCGCCAGATTGAGCCGTGGCTGTAGCAGTCAAAGTTTGAATGGGAGAAGAAGCACACTCCGTTTGGTCACCCCCACTTGTCGGAACAATTGGTTTTGGATTAATAGTTAAGCTTACTGCTGCACGTGATGTGCTTAGACAAGATGTTAAGTCATTTACAGATTCAGCATAATATGTAACTGTTCCCAATGAGCTTAATGAAGGGTCAGATACTACATTCCCTCCAGTTGCTGCATCATACCATACTATCGATTCTCCCGCTTGAGCTGTCGCTGTAGCAGTCAAAGTTTGCAATGGAGATGAAGCGCATTCCGTTTGATTTCCGCTTGCCGGAACAATTGGTTTTGGGTTTAAAGTTAATGTAACTGCTGAACGAGATGTACTTAAACAAGATGTCGCATCATTTACAGATTCCGCATAATATGTAATGGTTCCCAATGAACTTAAGGAAGGGTCAGATACTACATTCCCTCCAACTGCCGCATCATACCATACTACTGATTCGCCGGCCTGAGTTGTTGCAGTAGCAGTCAAAGTTTGAATGGGAGACGAAGCACACTCCGTTTGGTCACCCCCGCTTGTCGGAACAATTGGTTTTGGATTAATAGTTAAGCTTATTGCTGCACGTGATGTGCTTAGACAAGATGTTACGTCATTTACAGATTCAGCATAATATGTAACTGTTCCCAATGAGCTTAATGAAGGGTCAGATACTACATTACCTCCAGTTGCTGCATCATACCATACTATCGATTCTCCCGCTTGAGCCGTCGCTGTAGCGGTTAAAGTTTGCAATGGAGACGAAGCGCATTCCGTTTGATTTCCGCCGCTTGCCGGTACTTCTGGTCTTGGATTAATCGTTAAAGTAACTGCTGAACGTGATGTACTTAAACAAGATGTCGCATTATTTACAGATTCCGCATAATATGTAATGGTTCCCAATGAACTTAATGAGGGGTCAGATACTACATTCCCTCCAACTGCCGCATCATACCATACTACTGATTCGCCGGCCTGAGCTGTTGCAGTAGCAGTCAAAGTTTGAATGGGAGAAGAGGCACACTCCGTTTGGTCACCCCCGCTTGTCGGAACAATTGGTTTTGGATTAATAGTTAAGCTTATTGCTGCACGTGATGTGCTTAGACAAGATGTTACGTCATTTACAGATTCCGCATAATATGTAACTGTTCCCAATGAGCTTAATGAAGGGTCAGATACTACATTGCCCCCAGTGGTTGCATCATACCATACTATCGATTCTCCCACTTGAGCCGTCGCTGTAGCAGTCAAAGTTTGCAATGGAGACGAAGCACATTCAGTCAAATTACTCGCCGTTGGAGTCAATGGCGGAACATGAAATTCTACATTTATATTTGCGGTAGATGCTGGACAAACCCCATTCGAGATAGTCCATGTGAAGACATATATCCCTTCTAAATCAACTGAAGCAGTAGACCCGCCACTATTTACATCACTAAAATTCACTAAACCTGGGCCCGAAGTTACTGTCCAAACACCCGAACCAATAGTGGGAGTATTACCTCCAAGGGAAGCGCTTACTAATGTACAGTTATTCTGATCTGGACCAACGGTTGCAATTGTTGGCTTTTCATTCAAATTAACCGAAATACTGGCTTCTTTATAACAAGGAACCAATGCATCTGCCGAAACAACGACTGGATTCGGGTCTTCTATATTATAATTGATGGAACCACTCCCATAATCAGATGAACTACTAAGTTCTGGACTTAAAAAGGAATTCGTAACATTATAATTAAGTTCACTATCATCCTGCATAGTAAAAGCAAAAAATTTAATATCTCCAATTGTATAACCAATTAGTGATTTTAAAACTTCTACTTCAAAACCTAGACTACTATCCCCAATTCCTGAATTAGCATTATTTACTCCCATTACTAAGGACGGAACTCCCGTTGATGCATTTCCTATATTTACTTTGGTAGAGATACCCGTCTTTAATTCGATAATATCAGCGAAATAACTAGTTCCCCCATCATCCGTTGAAATCGCAAGACAAAAATCAGGTTGAAAATAAGAATCAAAAGTACTTGGATTATTATTAAAATAATTGAACCCTCTTACAGATGGAACAACACTTGCTTCATCTCCGTAATTTGACAAATTAAAACCTCCCGGCTTTGTATCAAGAAATAACAACATACTTCTATTGTTATCCAATTTTCCTGCGATACCAAAAACCAAATCATCTTCGGTTGGACTAATTTTAATGGAATTAATATATCCTGTTGAGGCATTCGTAGATAGTGCCGCGGAAAACATATTATCTTCCAAAGGTCCCGTCCCATAAGCCGCTTCTGAAATATTTCCGTCAAACGTCACAGCGTACCGGGTTCTAACACTAACTATTTGACCTTTTTGCAATGTAGTAGTTTGGAATTCTCTATTTGTTGACATCGCTTGTTTTACAATCCCATCAATTGAAAATTCAAATAAATCAGCACCGCCATTTGCGGTGAATATTAGCGGAGTCCCTTCACATATAACTGCATCAGTGGGCGAAACGACCAAACTTACTAATGGTGGTGCAGAATAAACCGAAGCAACTACAGGTACCCTAACACTAAAGTCAGGCCCCGTATGCGTCCGTACATAATAGGTTGTTGTTTGACTTATACTTGGAGCATATATAGATCCAGTAAACAATATAACATTAGAAGTTTGACTCGCAAACCACTCGACAACATCGCCACTACCTCCAGATGCTGCCATAAATACCTGTACGGCAGATTGACCCTCTTCCAAACAAGCGCTTCCGGCAGTTGTTTGTGGCGGCGGAATAACTGCTAAAGATTTTCCTGTATTTAAAACCTTATTGCTTTTCTTAACAGTATCCAGTACAAACTTTGCAGTTGACAACTCTGAATTTGCTTTGGAATCACTAATAACTTTCTCAAAATTTTCAGCAAGTAATTTGCTACCTAAAAACGAAAAAAACAACAAAAATAAAAGTAATTTATTTTTCATATAATAAACTTTATGTTAACATTATAAATTAACAAATTAAAGGGTTAAAAGTAAAGATTTATTCTGATAATATTAACAATACATAATTAAAATATTAACATTTTTTTAGGTTTTTTGAAAATTTAGCTTTGAATTCAAATATATGCGCACAAAAAAGCCCTATTCAAATACATGAATAGGGTTCTTTAAAGAAAGGCGACGACATACTCTCCCACATAACTGCAGTACCATCTGCGCAGGCGGGCTTAACTACTCTGTTCGGGATGGGAAGA
>Ga0209519_10000035_pt1 | contig 55521 bp, 42 predicted proteins | sample Rifsed13ft1_FD_184005 | JGI IMG/M metagenome (GOLD analysis project Ga0209519, IMG submission 184005) | Soil microbial communities from Rifle, Colorado, USA - sediment 13ft 1 (version 2) | ecosystem: Environmental > Terrestrial > Deep subsurface > Rock core/Sediment | place: Rifle, Colorado...
AAAAGTCTTTGTTGATTTCTATTTGGTCGGCAGTTTTCGCTATTTTTTTTGCTTCAATTTCAGAACATATCTCTGGGTAAAATAAGATCGTTTCAATCTCATAACCACCTTTGATGGCTATTTCGATTTCCCTTTTACCTTCGATTATAAAGGTGCCCGTTTGCTTGCGGTTTTTTGCTTTTTCTTGTAATAATACCAATGATTTTATGAATGGATTTTGAACTGAAGTGATTTGTTTCAAGATATTCTAAAATTTAATTATTATTTTTTAACAAAGATACATAGAGAAGATTCAGTTTTATAAGTTTAGAATGGAATATTTGCAAATCTGAAATGAGATTGAATAGATAAGTTTGTCAGAACACTTTTACACAACTATTTTTCTTTAATTTTGCCCCAATTGTCATTTAATCACAAAAAAATTCGGCACTCAATTTAAACCCAAAAATCATGTTTCATTTATTGGATATCATAGGAACAATTGCTTTTGCAATGTCGGGGGCATTGACTGCCATGAGTAAAAAAATGGATGGTTTTGGAGTATTTATAATTGCTTTTGTGACTGCTGTGGGAGGAGGAACGTTGCGCGATGTCATGATCGGGAGAACGCCTGTGGGATGGATGCTTGATTTGGAGTATGTTTACGTGATATGTATCGGATTTATTCTGGCCTTATTATTCAGGAAGAAATTTGACCGATTGCGGACTTCGCTCTTTCTATTTGATACTATCGGATTGGGTGTTTTTACTTTAATAGGTCTTGAAAAAGGGATTAATATTGGTTTACATCCCGTTATATGTATTGCTTTGGGAACCATGACAGCCTGTTTTGGGGGCGTGATCCGTGATATTTTATGTACCGAAATCCCAGTGATTTTCAGAAAAGAAATATACGCCACTATCTGCATACTTGGGGGTGTCGTATTTTTTGCCTTAAAAAGATTTAATCTGGACGACAATTTATTATATATATTAACCTCTTTAGTGATTATATCGGTTCGTTTAATGGCGGTCAGATTCAAATGGTATTTGCCCACTTTCGAAAATAAATAAAAAAAGGTTACTTTCACGAGGTCTAAAACTTAAGAGTGAAAAATTATTCCGTCCAAAAATATCAAGAAAGTGATTATGCTAATTGGAATGCCTTTATTGGTCAAGCCAAAAACGCTACATTTCTGTTTCATCGTGATTTTATGGAATACCATAAAGATCGATTTCAGGACAATTCCTTGATTATTTCATACAAGGACAAATGGATTGGAGTTATTCCCGCGAATAGGGTTGGGAATGAAATCTTTTCGCATCAAGGATTGACTTATGGAGGGATGGTGTATGACGAAAAATCAAAACTGTCCACGATCATCAATGCTTTCAGGGCCGTTTTGTTATTTTTGGATGCCAATGAAATAGTAAAATTGCATATAAAAACAATTCCATCTATTTATCATTCTAAACCGTCGGAGGAACTTCAATACGTTTTGTTTTTGGCTGAAGCCAAATTAGTCAGAAGGGACAGTTTGTCGGTTATAGATTTGTTACAGAAACATAAAATTTCAAAAATAAGGAAAAGAGGCATTCAGAAAGGTGTTTCAAACAAATTGGTTGTAAGGGAGGAAAACTCTTATGGGTCGTTTTGGAACGAGATATTGATTCCGAATCTGGAGGAAAAACACAGAGCAAAACCGATTCATTCCGTTGAAGAAATGGACCATTTGAAAAGTCTTTTTCCCAATTGCATTAGGCAGTTTAATGTCTATCATAATGATATAATTGTGGCGGGAACCACCATTTTTGAAAGTCAAAACGTGGCGCATTGCCAATACATTTCCAAATATGAAAAACAGAAAGATTTAGGAAGTTTAGATTTTTTGTTTCATTTTTTGATTACCGAAGTTTTCCCTAAAAAACGATTTTTTGATTTTGGAATTTCCAATGAATCACAGGGAAAAAAATTGAATGACGGGTTGTCGTATTGGAAAGAGAGTTTCGGTGCCGGTACAATCGTTCACGATTTTTATGAGGTAGATATTATTAATCATTCCAAATTAGAAAATATACTGCTGTGAAACCGGTTTTAAATTGACCAATCTGACCAACGTTAAACCTTAATCTTTAAACCAATTTTTAATGATTCCATTTCTTGATTTAAAAAAAATAAACGAACCTTATGAAACTGCTTTTCAAGAAAAATTGAAAGTAGTTTTAGATAAGGGTTGGTATATTTTGGGAGACGAAGTCAAGGAATTTGAAAGCAGTTTTGCCAAGTATTGCGGGACACAATATTGCATAGGAACGGGAAATGGTTTGGATGCTCTGGTTTTGATTTTTAAAGCCTATATTGAGTTAGGGAAACTACAAAAGGGCGATGAGGTTATCGTTCCTGCAAATACCTATATCGCTAGTATCCTGGCTATTTTGCAGACTGATTTAATTCCTGTTTTGGTCGAGCCGAAGTTGGAGACCTACAACATCGACCCCGATTTGATTTCGAAAAAAATCACTTCAAAAACCAAAGCGATTCTGGTAGTTCATTTGTACGGACAATTGGCCGAAATGGATGCGATACATGAAATTGCCGTCGCAAATGACTTGCTCCTAATTGAAGACGCGGCCCAATCTCATGGTGCTTTTTTTGAAGTCGAAGGTCAAACGTCGAAAGCTAAAGGAGCGAATGCTCAAGCATACAGTTTTTACCCCGGGAAAAACCTTGGGGCACTGGGCGATGCAGGAGCGGTTGTCACAAATGATTATGAACTCAGCAGAACCATTCAATCACTTAGGAATTACGGTTCGGAAACGAAATATTACAATGACCATATCGGTGTAAATTCAAGATTAGACGAGTTACAAGCCGCTTTTTTAAATGTGAAATTGAGTTATTTGGATTCGGATAATGAACTGAGAAGGGTAATTGCCAGAAGGTATTTAGCTGAAATAAATAATGACAAAATTGTACTTCCGTATTGGGATTTGTCCAGCAATCACGTTTTTCATTTGTTCGTTGTTCGGACAAAAAACAGAACGGAACTACAAGATTATTTGAACCGCAACGGGATACAAACAGTAATCCATTACCCAATTCCGCCACATAAGCAAAAGGCATTGTCTGAATGGAATGATTTGTCTTTCCCCATTACGGAAAAAATTCATGACGAAGTTTTAAGCCTTCCCATAAGTCCTGTTTTGACTGCGGATGAAGTCGATTATATCATAACAGTATTAAATAAATATTGATTTGGAAATTTTGAAAAAAATATACAAATCGCAACTGTTTAAAATCAGCTCTTTGAACAGTTTGAGCATCATCCTAAAAATAGGAATAGGCCTAGTGACTTCTAAATTGCTGGCGGTTTTTGTCGGGCCTAGCGGAATGGCATTGGTGGGGAACCTCCGGAACTTTATGTCTTCGTTAGAAACGGTATCAACCTTAGGATTTCAAAATGGAATAGTGAAATATGTGGCCGAAATCCAGAAAGACAAGCTGCAGCTGCAGAAATTCATTTCAACGGTTTTTATCAGTTTACTTATTGTCGCTTTACTTTTAAGCGGGATGCTGTATTTTTTCGCCGTTTTTTGGAACCACAAAATCTTCGGGAATGATTTTGAATATGATTTTGTTTTCAAAGCTTTATCACTTGCGCTGCCTTGGTATGCGGTTTCCGTTTTTTTAGTTTCTGTGCTGAATGGTTTGGGGAATTTTAAAAAAGTAATTTGGATCAATAGTATCGGGAACACCATAGGATTGCTTGTTTCAATTATCTTGATGTTGAAATATAAAACCTTTGGGGCCTTACTGTCAATCGTTATATCACCCGCTTTATTGTTTTTTGTCGCATTTTACTTTGTCAACAGGGAAATTGCCGTTTTTAAAATAATCAAGATTGCAACATTTGATTTTGGTTTTATCAAGAACCTATCGTCCTATTCCTTGATGGCGTTGGCTTCTTCCGTTATGGGGCCGTTGGTTTTTCTAATGGTACGAAACAACATCATTCAGACGCTCGACATCAATCAGGCGGGATTTTGGGAAACGATGACTAGAATATCCACTTATTATATGTTGTTTGTAAGCACTATTCTGACGGTTTATTTTTTGCCTAAACTTTCCACCGCGAAGGGTAATCAGGAGACAAAAAATATTTTTTGGAGCTATTACAAGGGGATTTTGCCTGTTTTTGTTTTTGGTGTGACCATAATTTATTTCAGCCGTTTTTTTATAATCAAATTGCTGTTCACCAAAGAGTTTTTGGCGGTAGAATCCTTGTTTTTTTGGCAATTGATGGGGGATGTTTTAAAAGCGGCCTCCCTGATTTTAGGGTATCAGTTTTTTGCCAAAAGGCTAACTGCAGCTTTTATCATATCAGAATTGGTGTCGCTCGCCCTATTCTATTTTTTAAGTGATTATTTGATGGGATGCTACGGGATTCAAGGAATAGTTATGGCTCAGGCGCTGGATAACTTTGTTTACTTGCTTATTTTAGTTGTTTATTTCAGAAAGAGTTTGTTTTAAAAACATTTGATTGGGTTCAAAAAGTAATCATTTTTTATAAGCAGCGCATATAATTATGTATTTTTACATTTAGTCGGATAAATATAAACAGTATTATTTGAATCAGAACGTGATTTAAGTAGTTTTGAAAAAACACATTAAAAATGATCCCATTATACTTCGATCCTGGAACAGGTGCTTTAATTGTTCAGTTTTTAGCAGCTGCGATAGCAGGCATTTTATTGTTTTATAGAACCGTTTTGCAAAAAATAAAATCCTTTCTTGGCCTAAAAAATAAAAAGGAAGTTGACTTTATGGATGAGGTTGATGCCGAAGAAGATAAAGAATAGATGGAGTCAAAAAGAAATACTTCCTCTTTTAGGGATCCATCAGGTTACGTTTTTATGGACGATAACAAAGTCAAACGGGCAATTAATCCGATTTATTTCAAACAGTATAATACATTAACGGACAGTGGGTTTTATAAAATGCTTTTTGAAAAAAAATATTTAATTCCACACAAAACTGATATTGTAACTCCAGAGCAAATAATTATAGAAGCGAAGAAAATTCCTTTTATAAGTTATCCTTACGAGTGGAGTTTTTTGCAATATAAACACGCCGCTTTATTGACGTTGAAAATTCAAAAATTGTGTTTGGAACATAATTTTGTATTAAAAGACGCTTCGGCCTTCAACATAAGCTTCCATCAAGGGAAACCTATTTTTATAGACACTTTATCTTTCGATTTTTACCAAGAAAATAATCCGTGGATAGCTTATAAGCAATTTATACAGCACTTTTTAGGGCCTTTGGTTTTGACAAAATATTATGGGCACCATCATTTGAAAACTTTGGCTAATAACCTGGAAGGAATTTCGTTACGGACGCTTTCTAAATCATTGCCTTTGAAAAGTTATTTGAGCCCTACAATTTTGACTAATATTCACTTATTGGCCAGTTTTGACAAGAAATATGAATCTGACAAGAAAACAGTAAGCAACAATTTGTCGAAATCTTCGCAGATAAAATTAATTGATGGACTGTATGATTATATCTTGACTTTATCGGTTAACGAAAAAACGGAATGGGATGATTATTATAATCAAATCAATTATAAAGAAACAGCTTATCAATTCAAGAAGGAGGTTGTTAAGGATTGGTTTAAATCAATAAAAGGGAAATCTCTGATCGATATTGGCGGAAACGATGGCGCTTTCTCCAGAGAATTGAAAGACGGTGCGCAGTTTGTAATTGTTGCCGATGTTGATGCAAATGCAGTTGAACAAAATTATAAGCAGTTAATGAAAAATAGGGAAAAATCGATTCTTCCTATCGTTATTGATATTCTAAATCCACCTGCAAGTTACGGATTCAATAATCAGGAATGCTCTTCATTTATGGATAGGGTGATAGACCAGCACCTAGATGGCTGTTTAGCTTTGGCAGTGATTCATCATATAACCTTATCTGGAAATGTTCCTTTTAAGTTATCGGCTCAGTTTTTTTCTCAAATGGCGCCAAATCTATTAATTGAGTTTCCCACAAGAGATGATTCTTGGGTACGCTTTTTACTGGACAGTAAAAGAGAATTCAAAGATCATTTTGATTTTTACAATGAAGAAAATTTCGAGAAGGAATATGCCGTTTATTTCGAAATTATGAAGAAAGAAAAAATTTCTGATTCCGAAAGAATTTTATACAGTTTAAAGCGCCTATAATCAAAATTTACATTTTTGAAATGAAATTTAATATCAAAGACAATTTTAATGACTTTTTGAATAATGCGAAGGATTACCCTTTGCTAGCGGGTTTTATTTCGGGTTTTTATCCGATGGTTTTTTATTATTCGAATAATTACGAATCAATAAATTCATATCAACACTTTTTGTTTTTTTGCGCTGTTTTTTTGATCGTTCCTTCAGTAGGGACTTACTTTATCTATAAAATATTTTGTCGATTGCCGCAATTAAAACCTTACACAAGGCATCTTCTATTTGTGCTAGTCATTGAAGTTACAGCGATATTTCTTTCACAAGTTTATTATTTGACCATTAAAAAAAAGTTGTTGCTAGTACTGTTAATGGGGGTGATTTATCTGTCTTTTAAATTTTACAATTCCTATAAAAAAATAATGCTATTTGTAGCGCTTTTGTCCCTAATCCCTTTTGTGAAGTGTTTAGATATAATAATTTATAAGCAGCTAAATAATACTGTCGGTTGGATGAAGCAAGTGGACGATATTGAAAAAATCAAATTCGTTAAAACCCCAAATGTTTATTTATTGGAGCCTGATGGATATGCAAGTGAGGAGGCAATGCAAGACTATCCTTATAATTATAAAGACACTTTATATGATTGGTTAACAGCTAATTCGTTTACCTTATATGAAGGCAGCAGAAGTAATTATCCTGCTAGTTTAGCATCGAATGCATCGATGTTTGCAATGAAGCATCACTATTTAGAAAAAATTCCATCATCGCCATTTGAAATGCAAGATGCGAGGAATATCATTGTAGGGAATAATCCTGTTGTGGCTATTTTTAAGAATAATAATTACAAAACGCATTTCATTGTTGAAGATGGGTACTTTCAACAAAGTTTTCAAAAGGGGAACTATGATTATTTCAACATAAAAAACTCCGAAATACCTTTTTTTAGTAATGATAATAACGCGAAGAAAGACGTTTTTAAAGATTTACAAAGTTGTATTCAAAGTGACAAAGAAAAGGAAAGACCGAAGTTTTACTTCGTAGAAAAACTATTTCCCCATCATATCGATTATGATGGTTCGGGCAAGGAAAATGAGCGCAAAATTTACTTGGAAAGAGTAGAAATTGCAAACAGTTGGCTTCGTAAAACGATTGGTTTAATTGTAAAAAATGATCCGACTGGAATTATCATTATTGCTGCCGATCATGGTGGATGGGTTGGAATCGAAAATGTGAAGGAAATGTTTTCAACAAATGATCCTAAACTGCTACAATCTATTTTCGGTAATTTATTGGCTATAAAATGGAATGATGATGGTCACTCTGGTTATGATGTAAATCTGAAGTCAAATGTGAATATCTTTAGAGTTTTGTTTTCCTATTTGGGTGGGAATAAAATTTGGTTAGAGCAGCTGGAAGAGGATGCGAGTTACAATATTCATCAAGATGGTTTATTTTTTAAAAAAGGGACTAAAGTTATAGACTAATTTTAAATGAATCTACCTTTCATTTCGATTGAATAATTTCGTAAACAAAATTTTAGCCTGCAAGTTTGTCTCAATTGTTTCCCCAAGTCTCTAAATAACGATTTGCAATTATTTTGTAATCATGTTCCTTTTCGATAAATGTTCTGGCACGTTTTCCAATGGCCATTATTTCTTCAGGGTTATCTATCAGACCAGATAGTTCTTTAACCAAATAATCAACATCTGCTAACGCATTTACACATACCCTTTCGTTTAGATTATAATGTGCCGTAAATTCTTTTTCGGCACCTGTAAACACAACCTTCCCTTTGGCCATGGCCTCGAGTGCATTATAGCCTTGGTCATACGAGTAGGCTTGATCCAGTAATATGTTCGCTTTATTGTAAAGTTCAATATAAGTGGCATAAGGAATACTTCGAGTAGTGATTATTTCTACTTTGTCAGCATATTTTTTCTCAATTACTTCCAGTGCCTTTTCAAAAAAAGCATTCCCTTTTTTATAGTAATTGGCCTCATTGATTCCATGAAAAATAATGACTTTGTTATCAATAAGCAAAGGACTGTATTCGTTTTTGTCGACGTTGATTGGGTAGGGAATCAGCGGAACAGCCTTAGGGTGATTTTCCAGAGGAATGGCATAATCGAGATCAGCTGGAATTACTGCCGAAATATTTTCATAAACGTATTTGTGTAATTCTTCAAATGGTTTTGTAACATAGCGCAGTGTGTACTGGCAATGTCCTAAATTAGGATTCTCTTTGCAAGGAGTTAAAACTGAATATCTGAATTTGTCCTCAAGCATGTGCTTTACACTGACGTAATCGTCGCCACAGGAAGAAAGAAATATTTTTTTGTTATTTTTGAAAAGATACTGCAATATTTTTTTTTCTAAAACCACATTGGATTGCAAGGGATATTCATTCACCAACTGAACGACATCAAAACCAGTTAGTTTTTTTCTGTTTGCATAGAATCGAAAAGCAATTTCAATTTGGGCCACATCTATTTTAAATAACCTGAAAATGCCCTGTCTGATTTTATTTAAAAAGCAACCTTTTTTAAAGGTTTTGGCGTAGACTGAAATGTCCAATGGGTAATTTTTGAAATCATTATCCCCAATGATTACGACATCATGTCCAAGAGCCACTAAGCCTTCTTTTAATGAATTATGGAACCTGCTGTACTCACCAACCAATAAAATCCTCATGAATAGTTATATTTGTTTTCGAAATTAGGGATTTTGGCTTATGACTCAAAAGAAAATATACAAAATATGTCTTATTAGCGAACAATTGGCTACTGGAGGAGCCGAACGTTGTGCCGTCTTGTTATCTCAGTTTTTCGAAAGTAAGAACATTAGCGTTCATCACATCGTAGTTTTAGACAAAATTGAATATGAATTTTCAGGAGAGCTATTGAATTTGGGTATTCATAAAAATGCCTCTAATGGAATCTTCAACAAACTGAAAAGGTTTTGGATACTTAGAGAATACCTAAAGAAGCACTCTTTTGATTTTATTATTGATTTTAGGGTAAAGAACCACCAGTTTCAGGAACTGATAATTACAAAATTGATTTATAATTCCCCCTATGTAATGACTATTCATAGCTATATGACCGAATTGTATTTTCCTAAATGGCAGTTTTTGGCGAGGAAAATATATGCGGAGGCTTATGGAATAGTTACAGTTTCTGAAAAAATAAAAGAAAGAATCTCTAAGGAATTGAGCTATGAGAAACTCAGGGTAATTTACAATCCAATTTCTATTGAAGATATTCAAAAACGATCTAAAGAAAAAAATAATTTAGATTTTGATTATGTTTTGGGAGTCGGAAGGATGGATGATAATATCAAGCAGTTCGATAAATTAATCACTGCCTATTCTAAATCTATCCTGCCACGGCAGAAAATAAAGTTGGTTTTGCTGGGTGATGGGCCTTTTCGTAAAAAGCTCGAAGAGCATGTAAAGTTTCAAGCCCTCGAAGAACATGTTCAGTTCATTGGCTGGAAGGAAAATCCTTTTCCGTATATGAAAAAGGCATTATTCACCATTTTGTCAAGTAAGAATGAAGGATTTGGAAATGTTCTCGTGGAGTCACTAGCTTGTCAAACACCTGTTGTTTCCTTTGATTGTCTTTCGGGTCCAAGTGAAATCATAACCAATAAATACAATGGGCTTTTGGTAAAAAATCAGAATGTGGAAAAATTGGCCCAAGCCATAAATTTGATGATTGAAGACAAAGAATTGTATCGGTTTTGTAAGCAGAATACATTGGATAGCGTTCTTAGGTTTTCATTGGAAAATATAGGGAATCAATGGTTGGATTATTTGAAAATTGATGTAAGTTAGCATTATGAATATAGAATTGATTGATATTCCAAAAATAGGAAATGTCCTCGGAAACATTGGCGTAATTGAGAATGGTACAATGCCTTTTGAGATGAAGCGAGTATATTATTTATATGATATTCCGAGTTCAGCAAAAAGGGGCGGGCACGCTCATAAGAGTCTGGTTCAAGTGTTGATCGCTATTTCAGGAAGTTTTGATGTGCTGTTGAACGATGACGTTTCTGAGCGCAAAGTGACGCTAAACAAACCTAATGTTGGTCTATTGATTAATAATAATATCTGGAGGGAATTAGAAAACTTTTCTTCGGGAGCTGTTTGCCTGGTTATTGCTTCGGCCGTTTATGATGAAGAGGACTATATTCGGGATTACGACGACTATTTAAACCATATTAAAACGATCCGTACGTTGTAAAACGGAAACCTTTTTGAACAAAAAAACGCTTTGTTTTTTTTATAAGTTTAAGCACGGAAGGGCTCACATTTAGTAGTAGTCGCTGTTTGTAATTTAATCCCGAAATAATGGGGTCAGCATTTATTCCTTTTTTTAATGCTTTATAGCTCTTTTTGTCATTCTCAATCCGATACATTTTTGCGAATATGTATCTGTGGAAATCCAAATATTTTTTTAAGCTTACATTGTTTTTAGCCAAAACTTCATAGCTGTCAAAATCTGGAATTACCTTGTTTCGTATAGGTGTATTTGTAATTTGATTTTCGGAATCCATTGTGTACTTAACGAGCGCGTCAGGGGAATAAGCTAATGTAAAAGAATGATTAGCTCTAATGTTAAAATCGATATCTTCACCAAAAGTTATCTGCTCATTATAAAACCCGATTTCTTCAAAAACAGATTTCTCCACACATAAACTTGACGGACAATACATAGGTTGGCATAAACTTGCTTCAAAGAAGTTTTGAATTATGTTTTCGCTTTTTATATTCGTTTTTGGAGGCAGTGCCACTGAATTGGAGTAGATTTCTAAATAATTAGTAGCGAATAATTTAGCTTCAGGGAATTTTTGGGTTAAAGAAAATATCTTCTCCAAGAAATTGGAATCCCAAATGTCGTCGGCATCTAAAAAAGCGATAAATTTCGCTTCGGCGTTTTTTATACCAGTATTCCTTGTTGCAGAAAGGCCTTGGTTTTTTTCGTGCTGGATTGTTTTTATTTTGGCATAAGCCAATGATGTTGCAAAACTAAAACTATTATCTGTTGATGCATCATCAATCAGTAATACTTCAAAGTCCGCAAAAGTTTGATTGAGAACACTTTTTAGCGTAGCCTCGATGAATTTTTCCTTATTGAAAAGCGGAATGACGACCGTGAAAAAAGGCATTTATTTACTGTTTAGATAACAAAAATAGCCAATTTTGTAGCTGTCAAATATAAATAGGGATGGTTTTTTCGAAGTTAAATTTTCTTCTAATCTTGATTTAAGCCTTTGAAACAATTTCGAAACCAAAAAGTCCATTTTTAAAAGACGCAGGTTTTTGTGGGTTTTCATGATTTTGCTGTCGATTTCAAAAGATGGATTTGCTTTGGAAATAGATAAAAGGGTTTCAAGCGCGGTCATTGTTTTAGACAAAAATAGTGCTGAAGTATCTAAATTCAAATGCAACAAAGGATTTTCAATATGTTTAATATCAATGCCGTTTGATTTCAGGGTTTGTACGAAAGTATAGTCTTCATAACCATATTCGTCAATTTTTTCGTCAAATAAAAACCTTTCAAAAATGGTCTTTTTTATTAAGAGATTGGACACGAACGCAGTTTTGTACGGCTGTTTTATTCGTTGCTGTAAAGCGATGGCTTCTCTTTTTTGGCCATAAACCCAACGTAGTAATTGGTCTTGCTGTGGTTTGTCTCTGGAGTATATGATTCCGCCAAAAAAAGCATCTTTTGCGGAGGTGTTAATTTGACTAATGTACTTTGAAATATAATTGATTTTTTCAGGAAAGGTGTCACAATCCAAGAACAATAACCAGTCGTAATTTGACTTGGTGGCAAGCAAATTCCTGATTTTGCTTCTTCCTATGTTTTGTGGTAATTCAGTAAGTGAACAATTGGATAATAGCGAAATCAAATTATTGTTCGTCTTGAATTGGCTCGACGCATCGTCTATACAGACGATTTCAAAATCAATTTCAGACTCCAAACACTGTTTGTGCAATTCCTGAACTAATGGATATGCATTGTAATTGTATATTGGAATAAGAATAGACAGCATTACACCGTTCTCTGAACCACTTCGAAGATTTTAGAGTCTTCACATTTCAATGTCTTTGAAGGGAATTTCATCAATAAAGCGTAATCGTGAGTGGCCATTATGATCGTTTTCCCGTTGGCGTTTATGCTTCTCAATACCTCAAGAACTTCGGCACTCGTTTGCGGATCCAGATTTCCCGTTGGCTCATCGGCAAGGATGAGTTCGGGGTCATTTAGAAGGGCTCTAGCGATAGCGACACGTTGTTGTTCGCCACCTGAGATTTGATGCGGCATTTTGTTTGCATATTCTTTCATGCCCACTTTGTCCAAAACTTCGTCAATTTTACGAGTCATGTCATCCCTATCAAGCCAACCGGTTGCTTTTAAAACAAATAACATATTGTCTTTGATGGAACGATCGGGCAACAATTTGAAATCTTGGAATACAATGCCAATTTTTCTTCTCAAAAACGGAATGTCGTTTTCTTTTAAAGTCACCAAATCATAATCGACAATATGTCCTTCACCTTCTGTCAAAGGCAAATCAGCGTAGAGCGTTTTCATTAGGCTACTTTTTCCTGATCCTGTTTTTCCAATGATGTATAAAAATTCACCATGGTTTACTTCCAAATCTATGTTTGATAAAATAACTTTATCTTCTTGATAAATGGTTGCGTTTTTTAAAGACAGGACAGCTTGAGACATAATTTGCGTTTGTTTATTGGGTAAAAGTAATTATCAATTGTCAATTATCAATTATCAATTAGGATTTTTTTTATTTTTTGTTAAAACATTTGTTCATAATAAAACCGAATCACAATCCGTTATAGTCGATAGTTATAATACATTTGAATATTAAAAAAAAACCAAAATGCGTAAATTTTCCTGGCTCTTCTTTTTATTGATTTTTGTTAGATCTTTTACGGTTTCAGCACAAAAATCAGCAATTTACACCCATGATTTAGCAGATTTCAATAAGGCGCTTTCGTTGTTCAACGATATGCAATATGCCTCTGCCCAAATTATTTTCGAAAAAGTAAAATTGGAAACGAATGATGACGAACTGAAATCGGATTGTGCTTATTATGATGCCACTTGCGCCATTCGCCTGAATCGTGCTAACGCCGATATTTTGATGGAAAAATTCATTTCAGACTATCCTACGAGCGCCAAGAGCAACCAAGCATTTATAGAAGTGGCGCACTATTATTTTGATCAGGGGAATTATCCGCAAGCGCTGCAGTGGTTTGAAAAAGTTGACGAAAGCCAATTGAGCAATAGAGACAGGGATAAATTTAATTTCCAAAAAGGCTACGCTTTTTTTAGTTCCAAGAACAAAAAAGAGGCTACAACGTACTTTAACAAAGTGGTAAACTCAGCTGAATATGGTTCACAAGCCAAGTATTATCTGGGTTTTATTGCCTACGAAGGAGACGATTACAAGGAAGCGTCAAAATATTTTGACGAAGTTTCAGGAGAAGAAAAATACAAAGAGAAGCTTTCGTACTATCAGGCAGACATGAACTTTAAGCTTGGTAATTTTCAAAAGGCAATCGAGTTGGGCGAAAAAGCAATGGCTAAGTCATCCGCCGTTGAAAAGTCGGAATTGAATAAAATAATCGGCGAAAGCTACTTTAATCTAAAGCAATATGACAAAGCGATTCCTTATTTGGCCGCTTACAAAGGGAAAAAAGGAAGATGGAATAATACAGATTTTTACCAGTTGGGATATGCGTATTACAAGCAAAATGATTTTGAAAATGCCATTTCGCAATTCAACAAAATCATTAACGGTAAAGATTTTGTGGCACAAAATGCCTATTATCATTTAGGGGAAAGTTATTTGAAATTGGACAAAAAGCAAGAAGCTCTGAATGCGTTTAAGAATGCATCCGAAATGTCGTTTGACACCGCGATACAAGAAGACGCCAGCCTGAATTATGCCAAATTAAGCTATGAAATAGGGAATTCATACCAGACTGTTCCAGCGGTTTTATTGGGTTTTATAAAAAAATACCCGAATAATGCCAGCCGTTCCGTAATTGAAAAATTATTGATCGATTCGTATATATCTTCCAAAAATTATAAGGAAGCATTGGTTTTATTGGAAAAAAACAAAAGCCCAGAAAACAAGCTTGCGTACCAAAAAGTTACATTTTATAGAGGTTTGGAATTGTATGCCGACAGAAATTACCAAGAGGCAGCAACCATGTTCCAAAAATCAATCGGTGGGCAAATAGATGCTGATTTTGCAGCCAGAGCCACTTTTTGGAAAGCAGAAACGGAATACGTTCTGGATGATTACAAAAACGCCCTATTGAGTTATAAGCAATTCGCCGGTTCATCCCGCGGTCGTAACGCTCCGGAATATATAAACATCAATTACAATATTGCATATGCTTATTTCAAATTGAAAGAATACGATCAAGCTGGAGATTATTTCCAAAATCAGATCGACGCGGTAAAAGACGACAAAGTGCGATTGAACGATTCCTACTTGAGATTGGGAGATTGCCGATTTGTAACTTCAAAATATTGGCCGGCCATGGAAGCTTACAATAAAGTGATCGAATCTAGAGGCCTAGATGCTGATTACGCTTTTTATCAAAAAGCGCTATGTTATGGCTTTATCGCCAAAAACGACAAAAAAATTGAAGAGTTGAATTCATTTTTGCAATTGTACCCAAAATCAAGTTACCGTGACGACGCGATGTATGAATTAGCGAACACTTATGTGGCCAACAAGCAGCAGGATCTTGCCTTGAAAACTTTTGACCGATTAATAGGGGAGTATAAGAACGGTTCTTACACGGCAAAATCAATTTTAAGACAAGGTTTGATTTATTACAATTCAGACAGAAACAATGAGGCTTTAAACAAATTCAAGAAAGTGGCCGCTGAATTCCCTAAAACCCCTGAAGCATTGGAAGCGGTTTCGACAGCAAGGTTGATTTATGTTGATGGAGGCAGGGTAGACGAATATGCTACCTGGGTACGAACTTTAGATTTCGTTACGGTTACGGATGTGGAACTGGACAACGATTCTTATGAATCAGCAGCAAAACAATTCGAACAAAACAATATTAAGCAAGCCATTTCGGGATTCAATGCTTACATCTCCAGCTTTCCAAGAGGGATGCATTCATTGCAGGCAAATTTTTATTTGGCGCAAGCCTATTATTCTGAAGGGCAAAAAGACAAGTCCATTTCGAATTACCAATACGTTATTGACCAGCCAAGAAGCGAATTCACGGAGCAGTCTTTGGTGCGATTGTCACAGGTATTATTGGATAACAACGAAAAAGCGAAAGCTATTCCTGTATTGCTTCGTTTAGAAAATGAAGCTGATTTCCCTCAAAACAAAGTGTTTGCGCAGTCTAATTTGATGAAATGTTATTATGACAAAAAAGACTATTACAATTCGGTTGTCTATGCCGAGAAAGTTTTGAATAATGCCAAAACGGATGATAATGTAAAAAGTGATGCTCAAATTATCATCGCTCGTTCAGCAATGCAAACGGGGGATGAAGCGAAAGCCAGATCGGGTTACGCTAAACTTCTTACTATTGCGAAAGGAGAATTGGCAGCCGAAGCATTGTATTATGACGCTTATTTTAAAAATAAGGATGGGAAATTTGAATCTTCAAATGTTGCGGTTCAAAAGCTTGCTAAAAATTATTCCAGTTACCGCTATTTTGGAGCGAAGGGACTGATTCTTATGGCTAAAAACTTCTACGGACTGAAAGACAGTTTTCAAGCGACTTATATTCTGGATAATGTCATTCAAAATTTCACTGACTTCCCTGATGTTGTTTCAGAAGCAAAAAGGGAATTGGACGCAATTAAAATGGAAGAGTCCAAAACGAATTCATCGATAACGAATTAGGAACATTTAAGACAACTTGAATAATGTGGTTGTTGTGAATTTAAAATTGTTTAAAAATGACTATTCCTTTTTATATTATAGATGTATTTACTGAAAAAAAATATGCTGGAAATCAGCTGGCTGTTTTTTTAAACGCAGCTGATTTAACGACGGATCAAATGCAGCAAATAGCACGCGAAATTAATTTTGCCGAAAGCACCTTTGTTACACTAATAGCTGCCGAGGATAATAAAGCAACAATTAGAATTTTCACTCCGGCACACGAAATGAGATTTGCAGGACATCCTATAATAGGAACTTCATGGGTGTTGATGAATAAAGTATTCAAACATCAGCCTAATGAAATTGAATTAAAAGTTCCAATAGGAGAAATTCGGGTTCGTCAGGCCAAAGATTTGGTTTGGTTAAAAGCAGCTCAGCCAGATTTCCTAGATATTTTTATAAAGGAGGATTTTGAGACTTTTAGTAATTTGAAGGTGAGTGATTTTGATAATCGTTTTGTGGTTCAGGAAGTAACCACTGGAAGTGCTTTTATCATGGTGCCACTTAAAGATAAAGAGACCTTAAACGCGGTGAAACTAGATAAAGATAAAACAGAAGAATGGCTTAAAGAAAAATGTAAAACGGAACACAAAGCTTTGTATTTTTTTAGTTTAGAGGATGAAATGCTTAGCAGTAGAATGTTATGTTTAGAAAACAATCAGCTTATGGAAGATGCAGCGACAGGAAGTGCTAGTACTTGTTTGCAAGCTTTTTTATTGAAATATCACTCAACTGAAATAAAAATGGTAAACAATCAGGGGGAATACATCAATAGAAATTCTCAAATATATTTTGATGGGAAAAGAGAGGAGAACCTTTTTGATATAAACATAGGTGGTCAAACTCAGTTTGTGGCCCAAGGAGAATGGGAAGTAGTTTAAAAAAATAAGATAACAGTACAAATAAGATAATTTAGGGAAAAGGTATATAGCATCTTGCATGCCTTTTTTATAATAAAACAAAAAACTATGAAATTTAATTTCCAAAATAAAATTACAATTACCCTTTTTCTGGTTGCCTTCCAGTTTTCATTTGCTCAGAAAAAGGAAGAAAACATTGGGTCCGAAGTGGTCAATGTAGTTAAGCCTTATACGCCAACGTTATCTGATGCATTCAAGGTGCAAGAAACCCCTGTGCTCGACGACGAGGGAAATGCCAAAAAAGAAAAGATTAATTATTCTATTTTCTCTTTCCCGGTTGCTTCCACTTTTACGCCTTCCAAAGGAAAAGCGGAAGGGGTCGATAAAACGAAACAGGCCCATTTGTATGATAATTATGCGACCTTGGGATTTGGGAATTTCAGAACACTCAACGCCGAATTGTTCGTGAACCAGGATTTGGGGAATAACGATTATGTGGGGGGGATGTTTCGCCATCTTTCTTCGCAAGGGGGGATAAAAGATGTTGAATTGGATGATCGTTTTTATAATACATCGATCGATTTAACTTACGGGGCAAATACTAATGCACTGTCTTGGAACCTGGATTTGGGTTATAAAAACCAAGTGTATAATTGGTACGGTTTGCCATCTGGGTTTGGTGACAACTTATCCTCAACTGACCGCGCTTTTTTGGTAAACGGAATTGATCCGCAGCATGTGTATAATACCTATTCTTTTGGAGGGAAAATTGATTTTAATGAGGGGATTCTTAACGATGCCAACATGAAATTTAGTCATTTCACGGATACGTTTGGTTCGGCTGAAAACAGGTTTTACATCAAACCTTCTTTGCAGTTTGACATAATGGAGGAGTCCATAAAAACGAATATAATAGTAGATTATGTGGGTGGGTCTTTCGATAAAAATTACTCAAATACAAATACGGAGCCTTTAAAATATGGTTTTACTAATTTTGGAATCACTCCTACTTTTGTGATGGAAGAGGACGATTGGACAATAAACATCGGTGCTGGCATTTTTTATAGTTTAGACAATGAAAAGAGCAACAATAAGTTTTTCATCTATCCGCAAGTTAATGCCAGTTACAAAGTCGTTGGGGATTTAATGATTTTTTATGCCGGAGCCGAAGGGAATTTGGAGCAAAATTCTTATTTGGATTTTGTCAATCAAAATACATATTTGTCTCCAGCTCTTAACATTGCCCCGACAGACAAACAATATGATATTTTTGCCGGTTTGAAGGGCAAGTTGGCAAACACTGTTAGTTACAATATGCGCGGCTCTTATGTGAATGAAAGAAACAAAGCATTGTTCAAAAGCAACGATTATAATGAGGATACAACAAATGAGGATTACGCTTTTGGAAATTCGATGCAGGTGGTATATGATGATATGAGAACATTGAGTTTTTCGGGAGATTTAAAAGCCAGTTTTTCAGATAACGTGACTTTCGGGGTAAGTGGAACTTTCAACAGTTATACCAATGATTTTCAGCAGGAAGCTTGGAACTTGCCGGAAGTGAAATTCAACGCGAATATTGACTTTAATATCACGCCAAAATGGTTTGCAGGAGCTGCCGTTTTCTACGTTGGCGAACGCATGGACATACAGGGAAATACGGACAATATAAATGTGGTTGCTCCGAGTCCGATAACTCTAGACAGTTACTTTGATGTAAATGCAAATTTAGGATATAAACACAACGATCGATTGACCGGATTTATAAGAGCCAACAATATTGCCAACCAAGCCTATGAAAAATGGTTGAACTATCAAGTTCAAGGTTTTCAGTTGGTGGTAGGTGCAAATTATAAATTTGATTTTTAATTTATCCCATCCATTTAATTGCTGTTAGGTTCGTCAAATCGACATTAATTGATAAAAAAATGGCTTCCATATTCTGGAAGCCATTTTTTTATGTTTGCAAAAACTGTTATTCTGTAAATGGAACAGCGATTCTCATCTTGTCCCACCCCATATTCAGCACTATGCCGTTGTCAGCCTTGGTGAAAACCATTGAAAAGGCTTCAAGCGGTTCTTTTCCTTCGGTAACGGGAACTGTTAGTCGGGCGACATCGTTCTCAGGTTTGTAATAGTAGGCTCCCCAAACGTTCAGGTCTTTATTTATGATGATCGTGTATGAATCTTTTTCAGGAATGGTGTACAAAGTATAAGTGCCCGCCTTAATTTTGGTTTCCCCTAATTTCATGTCCTTATAAAAGGTGATTTCAGCGGCTTCATTAGCGCCCGTTCTCCAAACCTTTCCGTTCGGTGCCAATTCGCTAAGACTGCGTCCTTTCAGTTGTGGCCTGCTGTAGGTGACTTTAGCGATTTTATCGGCCACTTTGTAATCGTTTGGAAAAGCAGCAACATCCATAGGACTTTTGTCCAAGTCAGGGAATTTTTGCGCATTCGCGTTAGAGAATAAAAGTATCATAAAGGCGAATGCAATTGTGGTAATAATAGATTTTTTCATGATCAGTATTAAAAGTTAGAATGTTAAAATTATTAATTATGTCCGTATAATGCTAAAAATTCGCATTAAAATTGGGGATAAGTTCGAAATCGGGTTCATATAAATCTGCGAGCCTCCGGAATAATAGTATAACTTTGGGCCCTGTGATTATGGTTGGGATGTCTCCGCTTCTTTTGTGAGTCTAACACTTCAGTCATGGAATCCATATTTTAAAATGAAAAAAAATGACTTTCAAACAAAAAACATATCGATATTACGTACAACTCGTTCAAGACAGAATCGATGTGTTTAGGGACATGATTGTCGCCCTTACCGAAGACTCTAAAAACGATGCTAAAGGTTCTGCTGGTGATAAGCATGAAACTGCCTTGTCGATGATGCATCTTGAACAAGAGAAACTCAATACTAAATTGAAGGAGGTTATCACCCAAAAAGCGATTCTGGACAAAATTGACCCTTGTAAAATAGCCCAAACGATAATCCTGGGAAGTTTGGTAAAAGCCAACGGTATCTATTTGTATATGAGTTTGGCCCTGCCAAAAATCAATATAGATGGAGTTAATGTTATCGCGTTATCGCCTCAATCACCGCTGGGGAATAAATTGATGGGAAATGTTGCAGGTTTTACTTTTGAGATTAACGGGACGACTTATCTAATAGAGGAGATTTTGTAGTTTTAAATTTTAAAATGCCCTGTTTTTTGGGACTCGGCGCCATAATTTAGGAAAGCTTACTATTGTCATTTTTAACTTCAAAACTGTTTCCATGAGTTTTTCAATTGCGTATTTCACACAAAACGCTTATTTTAGTTATAATCTATAACCAAATGTCTTACATGTGTTTTTCAATTGTAACCGTAATTGCATCTTTGCCTCATCAAAATAAACAAACAAATAAAAATATATAGTTATGTGCGGAATAGTATGTGCCTTTGATCTAAAACAAAAAGCGGAAGTTTTAAGACCTCAAGTGTTAGAAATGTCTAAAATTATCCGACACCGTGGACCGGACTGGAGCGGAATTTTCAGTAATGAAAAAGCGATTATGTCTCATGAACGATTGGCTATTGTTGACCCTGCTTCAGGTAAACAGCCTTTGTTCAGCGAGGACAAACAATTGATTTTAGCCGCAAACGGGGAAATTTACAACCACAGAGAATTACGCAAACAATTTGAAGGAAAATATAACTTTCAAACTGAAAGTGACTGCGAAGTTATTTTGGCTCTTTACAAAGAAAAAGGACCTCATTTTATAGACGAAATGAACGGTATTTTTGGATTTGCGATTTATGATGTAGAAAAAGACGAGTATTTTGTTGCCCGAGATCATATGGGGATTATTCCGTTATACATCGGTTGGGATCAACACGGAACTTTTTATGTGGCTTCAGAATTGAAAGCATTGGAAGGCTATTGCACCAAAATCCAGTTGTTTCCTCCAGGGCATTACATGAGTAGCAAAGACGGTGAATTTGTACAATGGTACAAAAGAGAATGGGTTGACTATGACGCCGTAAAAGACAACGTAACAAGTATTGAAGATATCAAAGTGGCTCTTGAAGCTGCCGTTCACAGACAATTGATGAGTGACGTGCCTTATGGTGTACTGCTTTCGGGAGGTTTGGATTCTTCCATCACTTCGGCCGTGGCCAAAAAATATGCCCAAAAACGTATTGAATCAGGAGATACAGTTGATGCCTGGTATCCGCAATTACACTCTTTTTCTGTAGGCTTGGATGGTTCGCCAGATTTGGCTGCAGCCCAAAAAGTAGCGGACCATATCGGTACCATTCACCACGAAATCAAATTCACGATTCAAGAAGGTTTGGATGCGGTTAAAGACGTGATTTATAACTTGGAAACCTATGATGTGACTACAATTAGAGCATCGACTCCAATGTGGTTGATGGCAAGAGTCATCAAGTCAATGGGAATTAAAATGGTATTGTCAGGTGAAGGGGCAGATGAACTTTTTGGAGGGTATTTATACTTTCACAAAGCACCAAACGCCCAAGAATTTCACGAAGAAACGGTTCGTAAATTAAGTAAGTTACATATGTACGATTGTCTTCGTGCCAACAAAAGTTTAGCGGCTTGGGGTATCGAAGGGCGTGTGCCGTTCTTGGACAAAGAATTTATGGATGTGGCCATGAGAGTCAACCCACAGGATAAAATGATCAACAAGGAGCACCCAATGGAGAAATGGGTTGTTCGTAAAGCATTTGAAGACATGTTGCCCGAAAGCATCGCCTGGAGACAAAAAGAGCAGTTTAGCGACGGAGTTGGTTACGGTTGGATTGATAACTTAAAAGAAGTGGTGGCTGTAGAAGTTTCGGATGAGCAATTGGCAAATGCAAAATACAAGTTTCCTCTGCAAACCCCAACTTCGAAAGAGGAATATTACTACCGTTCAATTTTTAACGAACATTTCCCGAGTGATGCTGCCGCATTATGTGTTCCACAGGAAGCTAGCGTGGCTTGTAGTACAAAAATTGCACTGGAATGGGATGAGGCTTTCAAGAACATGAATGACCCTTCTGGAAGAGCAGTTGCCAACGTGCATACAGATTCTTATGTAAAAGGATAAAATTTTTTAGTCGAAATATTAAAAAGAAAGGCGCTTTCCATTTGGGAAGCGTCTTTTTTGCGTTTATCAAAATAGGTAATCCTAATAATAAACTGGTATTTTCTTAAATAAGTAGGCCTAGTTTCTTTTTTATTAGGCTTCTTTTTTATATTAGCGTATCTAAACACTACATCATGAAACGCTATATTTTAATTTTCAGTCTGCTTGCGCTTACTTCTTGCCTAAAAAAGAATAAGACCGCTGTAGATACCATAGTCAAAAATGCCACTATTTACGCTGTCGATAAGGCATTTAGTACGGCAACTGCAATGGCTATTAGTGACGGTAAAATTGTTGCGATAGGCAGTGATGAAGACATTACAAATAAGTTTGAATCTGAAAATACCATCGAGGCAAAGGGCAAGTTTATTTACCCTGGTCTGATAGATGCGCATTGTCATTATTATGGTTTTGGACTTAGCCTTCAGGAAGTTGATTTGCGTGGTACTAAAAGTATGGAGGATGTGGTAAAGAGGATTCAAGACTTTCAAAAAGTAAAAAAATCAAATTTCATTGTTGGGAACGGCTGGGATCAGAACGATTGGAAAGTAAAAGAGTTTCCTTCCAAAGCTATTTTGGATACTTATTTCGCTGATATTCCTGTCGTTTTGAATAGAGTAGATGGTCATGCGATTATCGCTAACAGTAAAGCATTGGCGTTAGCTGGAATCACTAAAGACACAAAGGCCGTTGGTGGACAGATTGAAATTAAAAATGGCGAGCCAACGGGAATTTTGATAGATAATCCGATGGAGCTGGTTTTTAAAATAATTCCGAAACCAACTCGCACGACTCAAATTGCAGCTTTGTTGGATGCCGAAAAAGTAATGTTTGATTATGGTTTAACGACAGTAAATGACGCTGGTTTAGATCCTGATGTCATCAATTTGATAGACAGTTTGCAAAAGGCTAAGGCGATGAAATTAAATGTTTATGCTATGATTACAGCAAATCAAAAAAATATTGATTCGTATCTAAAAAAAGGAATTTACAAAACAGATAATTTAGATGTGCGTTCTTTTAAAATGTACGGAGATGGTGCTCTAGGTTCTCGAGGCGCCTGCCTTCACAAACCATATTCAGATATGCCCAATCAATATGGCGCCTTGTTGTCGCCCATTTCGGAATTGAGATCGATTGCACAACAAATAGCAAATTCTGATTTTCAATTGAATACACATGCTATTGGGGATTCTGCCAACACGGTTTTGTTAAAAATATACAAAGAAGCTTTGACAGGAAAGAAAGACAGAAGATGGAAAATCGAACATGCACAAGTTTTACGCGAGCAAGATTTTGATTATTTCAAATCGGGGATAATTCCTTCGGTACAGCCTACGCATGCCACTTCGGATATGTATTGGGCGGGGGACAGATTAGGGAAAGACCGTTTGAAAAACGCTTATGCTTATAAAAAATTGCTTCAGAAAGCGGGAATCATTGCTTTAGGGACTGATTTTCCCGTAGAGGAAGTGAACCCGATGTTGACTTTTCATGCGGCAGTAGCCAGAAAAGACAGCAAAGGATATCCAAAGGGCGGTTTCCAGACGGAAAATGCGTTGACAAGGGAGGAGACTTTGAAAGGAATGACGATTTGGGCTGCCTATAGTAATTTCGAAGAAAAAGAAAAAGGAAGTCTGGAGGTTGGGAAATGGGCTGATTTTGTCATCTTCGATAAGGATATAATGAAAATTGTGGAGAGCGAAATTCTTGAAATGAAGCCCTCTAATACATATTTAAAAGGAGTTAAGGTTAAATAATGGCTACGTTCGAATAGTCCTTTTACAAATAGGGAAATTGCATCACTAATAATCCTAAAACGACCCAAAAGCACAATTTAAGGATTGATATTTCATGAATAGCACGCCCAAATAATTACGGGTCAAACGATTATGAAATTCATTTCTAACCGGCATGAAAGCCGAAATTTAAGCGCAATGGAAAATGCGGCTGAGCAGAAAGAGGATGCAGAAATGGCTAAAGCAAAAATATCTGTCCAGCATGACTTAAGATATAAAATGTTCTCGATTTTGAGAGCGTTTTTCGAGGCTTTAAATCAACAAAATGTTAATAACTTAACACCTTAAAAAGGGATTTTAACGGTTAAATAGGTTACGTTGTTATATATTTGCGTGTTAGACAAAGTTTACATTATTAGAATAAATCATATGAGCGAAGAAATCAAGAAGGACAATTATTCAGCGGATAGTATTCAGGCATTAGAAGGAATGGAGCATGTACGAATGCGTCCATCGATGTATATTGGAGATGTGGGGGTTCGAGGACTTCATCATTTAGTTTATGAGGTGGTAGATAACTCTATCGATGAGGCAATGGGAGGTCATTGCGATACGATAATAGTTGATATAAATGAGGATGGATCTATTGCCGTTGAAGACAATGGACGTGGTATCCCAGTCGGTATTCATAAAAAAGAAGGTGTTTCTGCGCTTGAGGTTGTGATGACTAAAATTGGTGCTGGAGGAAAATTTGACAAGGATTCTTACAAAGTCTCTGGTGGACTTCACGGTGTGGGGGTTTCGGTTGTAAATGCACTGTCAAATCACCTTAGGGCTACGGTTCATAGTAGTGACGGAAAAGTGTACGAGCAAGAGTATGAAAAAGGGAAAGCGTTGTATCCGGTTAAACAAATTGGGGAGACCACAAAAAGAGGTACAATCGTTACTTTTTATCCTGATCCAAGTATTTTTACTCAGACAGTTGAATTTTCATATGATACTTTATCGGCCCGTATGCGTGAATTGTCATACCTAAATAAAGGAATTACAATCACTTTTACGGATAAAAGAGAATTGGATAAAGACGGGAAATTTGTTTCTGAAGTTTTTCATTCTGATGAAGGTTTAAAAGAATATATCCGTTATTTAGATGGAAATCGTGAGCCAATTATTGCTCACGTTATTTCGATGGATAATGAAAAAGGGGAAATCCCTGTTGAGGTTGCCTTGATTTATAACACAAGTTACACGGAGAATATTTTTTCTTACGTGAACAATATCAATACACACGAAGGAGGGACACACTTGCAAGGTTTCAGAACTGGTCTAACCAGATCGCTTAAGAAATACGCAGATGCATCCGGAATGTTAGACAAATTGAAGTTCGACATTTCAGGGGATGATTTCCGTGAAGGCTTGACTGCGATTATTTCTGTAAAAGTTGCGGAACCGCAATTTGAGGGACAAACCAAAACTAAACTTGGAAACAGGGAAGTAGTTTCGCCGGTTAGTCAGGCGGTGAGCGAAATGATCGAGAACTATTTGGAGGAAAATCCAAATGATGCTCGAATCATTGTGCAAAAAGTTATTCTGGCTGCTCAGGCGCGTCACGCGGCCAAAAAAGCGCGTGAGATGGTACAACGCAAAACCGTAATGGGTGGCGGCGGATTGCCGGGGAAATTGTCTGACTGTTCAGAACAAGATCCTGCAAAATGCGAAGTATATCTTGTCGAGGGAGATTCGGCAGGGGGAACGGCAAAACAAGGTCGTGACCGCGCTTTTCAAGCAATTTTGCCATTGCGTGGTAAGATTTTGAACGTAGAAAAAGCGATGCACCATAAGGTTTTTGAAAACGAAGAGATTAGAAATATTTTTACTGCTCTTGGTGTTACTGTTGGTACGGAAGAGGATAGTAAGGCTTTGAATATATCTAAGTTGCGTTACCATAAAGTAATTATTATGTGTGATGCCGATGTCGATGGTAGTCACATATCAACTTTGATATTGACATTCTTCTTTAGATTCATGAAAGAACTGATAGAAGAAGGGCACGTTTACATAGCTGCTCCACCTTTATATTTGGTTAAAAAAGGGAATAAGAAAGAATATGCATGGAATGATTTGCAACGTGATCAGGCTAATGAGAGAATGGGCGGAAGTGCAGGAATTCAGCGATATAAAGGTCTTGGGGAGATGAACGCAGAACAATTATGGGAAACCACAATGGATCCTGGTTTCAGAACCTTGCGACAAGTAACCATTGATAGTTTGGCAGAAGCTGATAGGGTTTTCTCTATGCTAATGGGTGATGAAGTACCACCGAGGAGAGAATTTATCGAAAAAAATGCTGTTTATGCTAATATAGATGCTTAATTAAGGTGTCTAAACACTAATTAACTAACCAAAAAACACACACATATAATATGAAAGTTACTATTGTAGGAGCAGGAAATGTAGGAGCAACATGCGCAGACGTAATCTCTTATAGGGGGATTGCAAGTGAAGTTGTATTATTGGACATAAAGGAAGGATTTGCTGAAGGTAAGGCATTGGATATTATGCAATGTGCCACCAATACGGGTTTTAATACAAAAGTGTCAGGTGTTACTAATGACTATTCAAAAACAGCCAATAGTAGCGTTGTTGTTATTACGTCTGGAATTCCTAGGAAGCCAGGAATGACTCGCGAGGAATTAATTGGAATCAATGCCGGAATCGTGAAAACGGTTGTTGAAAGCGTTTTGGTTCATTCTCCAAATGCAATCATCGTAGTGGTTTCGAACCCGATGGACACGATGACCTATTTGGCATTAAAATCTACGGGATTGCCAAAAAACAGAATAATTGGAATGGGTGGGGCACTTGACAGTTCTCGTTTTAGAACCTACTTGTCAATGGCTTTGGATAAGCCTGCGAATGATATTTCTGCAATGGTAATTGGTGGTCACGGTGATACTACTATGATTCCTTTGACGCGTTTAGCATCATATAATGGTATTCCTGTATCTCAATTTCTGTCGGAAGAAGCATTACAAAAAGTTGCCGCCGATACCATGGTTGGAGGCGCGACACTTACTGGTCTTTTAGGAACTTCGGCCTGGTACGCTCCTGGAGCATCGGTTGCTTATTTGGTGGACAGTATTTTGAATGACCAAAGGAAAATGATTGCTTGTTCTGTTTTTGTTGAAGGAGAATATGACCAAAATGACATTTGCATAGGTGTACCTTGTATTATTGGTAAAAATGGAGTCGAAGAGATTCTGGAGATTGAGTTAAATGATAAGGAAAAAGCAGCGTTTGCTAAAAGTGCCGATGCAGTTCGACAAATGAATGATGCGTTGAAATCAATTTTAGCTTAATCAAAATGTTATATATTAACGAAGACTGCACTATTGCGGTCTTTTTTTTGAGATTAATCAATAAATTAATTGGTTAATGTTAACGTTAATTATATATTTGCTCGGTTCAAAAATAATAATATAATAGCTGGTTTTTGTTTTTCAGACCTAAATCATTGTCGGATACTATATTAAAGGTTGGAAAAATAAATAAATATAAAATAATTAATTTTTAGTAATAATGCAGAATAAAGGACTTATTAAATTTTTCGCAATACTATTTGCATTGGTGAGTATTTACCAACTTTCTTTCACTTTTGTTTCAAGCAAAATAAAAAATGACGCTAAATCTTTCGCTAACGGGAATACCGACAAAGAGGCGAGATATTTAGATTCAATTGGTAAAGAAAAGGTGTTTAACTTAGGATTTACAGATTTTACTTTTGACGAGGTAAAAGACAAACAGATTAATAAGGGTCTTGACTTAGAAGGTGGTATCAACGTGATATTGCAAATCTCCGTTAAAGATATCTTGAAAGGATTATCTAATAATTCTAAAAATCCCGTTTTCAATAAGTCTTTAGCGGATGCTACTGCAAATCAAAAAGGAAATCAAACTTATATAGATGCTTTCTTCGAGGCATTTGAAGCTAATTCTAAAGGTACAGTTAAATTGGCGTCGCCAGATATTTTTGCAAACAGAAGTTTGCAAGGAGAAGGTGGAGTTGATTACCAAATGACTGACTCACAAGTTCAAAAAGTTATCAAAAGAAAAGTTGACGAGTCTGTAGAAAGTGCGTTTGGCGTTTTGAGAAAACGTATCGACAAATTCGGCGTAACTCAACCTAATATTCAAAAACTGGGAGAGTCAGGACAAATTCTTGTTGAACTTCCTGGGGCTAAGGATGTAGACAGAATAAAAAAATTATTGCAAAGTACCGCTCAGTTGGAGTTTTGGGAAACGTACAAAATTGATGACATGGGTAGCTTTTTAGTGGCTGCAAATGAGGCATTGAAAAAAACGGAAACTAATAATGTTGAGGCTAAGCCAATAGTAAAAGACTCTTTGAGCGCTTTGTTAACCGATGCAAAGGATTCTGCTGCAACTAAAAAGGGCAATAACCCTTTATTTGACAAAATTATTGCTCAAGGTGGTGGGCCTGTTCTAGGGCTTTTCTCTCCAAAAGATACAGCTACAGTTAATGGTTACCTAAAAAGAGCGGACATCAGAATTTTATTGCCGGCAGACCAGCGTTACGCTAAATTTGTTTGGGGTAAACTAACAACAATACAAGATGATAAAGCAAAAAATATTGATGCCGTAGAATTATATGCTTTAAAAGGAAACAGAGACAATGTCCCAGCAATGGGCGGTGGTGTCGTTACCGATGCTAAAGATTCATTTGATCAAATGGGCAAGCCTGCAGTTTCTATGCAAATGGATGGACAAGGTGCAAAAGCTTGGGAAGAATTAACAGGAAGAGCATATACTCAGAAAAGTAATATTGCGATTGTTCTTGACAACATCGTATATTCTGCTCCAGGAGTTTCTACTGGGCCTATTTCAGGTGGAAGATCTGAAATTTCAGGAGCTTTTGACGTAACTGAAACTAAAGATTTAGCTAACGTTTTAAGAGCGGGTAAACTTCCGGCTTCTGCTGATATTATTCAATCTGAAGTTGTTGGACCATCCTTGGGACAAGAAGCGATCGATAACGGTACGACTTCTGCGATTGTTGGATTGCTGTTGGTATCCCTTTGGATGATGATTTACTACGGAAAAGCAGGTTGGTACGCCAATGTAGCTTTAGCGGTGAACTTACTGTTCTTGTTTGGTATTTTGGCAAGTTTAGGTGCCGTTCTTACATTGCCAGGTATTGCCGGTATTGTATTAACAATGGGTACTGCTGTCGATGCGAACATTATTATATATGAAAGAGCTAAGGAAGAGTTACGAGAAGGCAAATCGCTAGACGAAGCTGTTAAAGCATCTTATAGTTGGACTGGCGCCATGCGTTCAATCGTAGATGCTAATGTTACGCATATCTTGACTGGAGCCGTATTGTTTATTTTTGGATCCGGACCTATCAAAGGTTTTGCTACTACTTTGTTGATAGGTATCATAACCTCTTTATTTACTTCTATTTTTATAGCACGAATATTTATCGATTGGAGTCTAAGAAAAAACAATAAGTTATCTTTTGTTACAGGATTTTCTAAGAACTTTTTCACGAATTTCCATTTTGATTTCTTAGGTATCAAAAAATGGACTTATTTATTCTCTGGAATTGTAGTTGTTGTCAGTATTATTTCATTGGCAACCAATAAACTGGATCAAGGTGTTGATTTTGTGGGAGGAAGAACGTTTCAAGTTCGTTTTGAGAAACCAATTGAAGCAGAAGTGGTGAAAGCGGAATTGACTAAGGTCTTTGGAAGTGCAGAAGCTAAAATATTTGGAGAGAATAATCAATTAAAGATTACTACAAAATATAAAGTAAAGGAACACGGAATTGAAGCTGACCAAGAAGTGAATAAGCTGATGTACGAAAGTTTGAAAAATCACTTCTCTGCGGGAATGACTTATGATCAATTTGTAAATGCTTATGAAGGTAAAAAATACGGAATTTTACAAGCTTCGAAAGTGGGGCCTACGGTTGCCGAAGATATCAAAACGAACGCATACTGGGCTGTTCTTGGAGCCATGGCCATCGTATTTTTATACTTGATGATCAGTTTCAGAAAATGGCAATATAGTTTAGGGGCGATTGCGGCTGTTGCGCATGACGTAATATTTGTTTTGGGAATCTATTCCTTGTGTTACAAGTTTATGCCTTTCGGTATGGAAATCGATCAGCATTTCATAGCTGCAATTCTTACCGTTATTGGTTATTCGATGAATGATACTGTAATTGTATTTGATAGAGTTCGTGAATTCTTGGATGGTAAAACCAAAGGGACATTTTATGAAATCGTGAACAAGTCGATTAATTCAACGATGTCAAGAACAATCAATACTTCATTAACGATGGTCTTTGTATTATTGATCATGTTTATTTATGGAGGTGAATCGATTAGAGGATTTATATTTGCTATGTTGATCGGTATTATTGTGGGAACTTACTCCTCATTATTCATTGCTACGCCGGTATTAGTAGACACAATATCTAGAGAAGACAAAAAGTTAATCGAGCAACAACATCAAGAATTATAAGCTATAGCTGACATATTTAATGAAGGCCCAACGTGAGTTGGGTCTTTTTTTTGTTTTAATTTTTCGTTTTAGTCAGGTTTTAATTGATTAATTTTAGTAGACTATTTGGCCGCATATCATTTTTCAAAACTGGACTGATTATGAAAACAAATAAGCGCTATGCTTTAATGCTCTTCTTGTTGTTTTCCGCCGCCTATGCTCAAGATGGCGAGCCTAACATATCGCTTGGAGTGTATTATGGTTTTGGGAAGGATATCAAAAACAAAGATTATACTTATAACAGTCATTACTTTAAATTGCAGTTTTGTAATACGATAAAGGAATCAAAAAAATTAAAATATGAGTTTTTGATACAACCGCAAGTTGATTTCGTTGAACATCAGCTTCTGAACCCGTACTACATTGCGTCGGACGTTGCGAATTACCTCGAAAAGAGGGAAAAATACGGCGAGTTGAAAAGCATTAGGAATTATAGCTTAAACTTCGGTTTAATAGTTTCTAGGCCAGTATCCAAAAATATAAATATTTTTTTACTAGCGAGCATAGGCCCGATGGTTACCAATACGGAGACAGAACGTCTTTCCAAAGGTTTTGCTTTTTCGAATGTATTCTCATTGGGCTTTTCCTTAAAAATATACAATTCTATATTTGAGTTTAGGCCCAATTTTAACCATTTATCCAATGCGGGACTTCAGCAGCTCAATAATGGTTTTAATTCGTTAAATATAGAGTTCGGATTGAATGTACCGCTGTAATTACGTTGCATTATTAAAGAGAAACAACACTTCTGAAGGTCGTTGTTGTGTTTTTTTATTGTTTTAGTGGATATGGTTATGTTTGATGTTTTAACTTTTATTGGGTTATTCTCAATTAGTGTGACAATAAGTGATTTTTTAATTTTATTAAACTCTGTAATTTTATATATTTACTACTTGTTGCTTTAGGGAGCTTTCCAATTTTGATCAAATTAAAACGTACGAATAATGAAAAAAAGTATCAGGTCATTAGCTTATTTGTTTTTGATTGCATTTTTATCCCATATTGCCATCTTCGCAAATACTAAAAGCAGGGCTATAAAGCTAGAATCTACTATTTTTTCAATTAGTAATAGCGCATATTGTTTTATACCTATTTCGGGAAAAAATTCTGGTAACCGGAATGAAAGTTTTGTGCCTCCGGCACCTTCCGTTACTTCTCCAATTTATTTATGTCAAGGTAGTACCGCGGATCCGTTAAGCGCAACAGCTTCTCCTGGGGCTACTTTAATCTGGTACGGCACAGCTGCGAATGGAGGTACGGCAAGTCCAACGGCACCTACCCCTTCAACAACTGCAGTCGGTCAGACAAAATACTATGTAAGTCAAATGGATGGTACTGGAGAGAGCCCTAGAGCTGAAATCATCGTGAATGTGGTTGCCGATAACGGGGCGACTATCTTAGGTTTTAGATGTGATCCTACGCAGGCTACAACTACTACTTCTGTATTTTTTGACTGGTCAAATAATCCACTTATATCTAATTCTTATAATTACTCCTATTCTATTAGTGGAGGGGCTACCGTTACAGGGAGTACAGGAGTTTCGCATCAAGAGGTTTTTGGGATGGCCCCCGGCCAGTCGGCTACACTAACATTGTCATCAGCCACTCATCCATGTGTTCCTCCACTAACTTTAACATGCACAGTACCTTGCGGAACCTCTACGGTAACACCTACGTTTACTCCAATACCACCTTTTTGTTCTGGAACAACCCCAGCTCCATTATTACCAGCGGTTTCAAATGAAGGGATAGCGGGTACCTGGTCCCCTGCAATAGTTAATAATACCACAAGTGCGGTTTATACTTTTACTCCAGACCCTATTTTATTTCCTTGCGCCTTAACCCAAACAATGTCCGTGACTGTCGATCCCCTAGTTACTCCTGCTTTTTCGGGAATTCCGGCAATCATTTGTCAAGGTGCTGAGGCTCCAACATTACCTAGAAGTTCATCTAATGTAACTCCAATAAATGGAATTTGGAGTCCGGCAACTGTTAATACAGCTGTTTTAGGTAGTTTTTCATATACTTTTACGCCAGATCCTGGTCAGTGTACTTCAGCAACACCAACATCAATATCAATACGAATTGATCCCGTATTAACGCCTTCTTTTACCGCTGTTCCGGATATTTGTTCGGGCGATTCTTTATCGGCTTTGCCGACCATTTCGAACAATGGCATTTCAGGTAGCTGGTCTCCGTCATTGAACAATACGGCTACTACGAGCTATACTTTTACGCCTGCAGCGGGTCAATGTGCCACAACTGCAACTATGACAATTTCGGTCACGGCAAGTGGTACGCCAACATTTACGGCCGTTCCAGCAATATGTACAGGCGATCCTATTAGTCCTTTACCTACAGTTTCTGATAATGGCTATACGGGAACATGGTCTCCGGCATTAGATAATACAACCACTACTAACTATACTTTTACACCGGATGCCAGTCAGTGTGCAACTGTCGCCAATTTGACAATTACCGTTAATCAATTAGTAAGTCCGACTTTTATTGATATTCCGGACTATGTGTGTGAAAATGATATTCCTCCTGTATTGCCTGCGAGTTCTTCAGATACTCCTTCTATAACCGGGTCTTGGAATCCATCAGCAGTGGATACCTCGGTTGTAGGGACAAACGACTTTGTTTTTACTCCGGATGCAGGACAATGTGCTGACGAATTAACAATAGCTATTACAGTGAGTCCGGCTAACACTTTAGTCGATTTCCAGTGGACGGTTACGGAGGCTTTTTCCGAAAATCAAATGATCACGATTACGGCAACTGGAGCTGGGAATTATTTATATCAACTTGATGATGGCCCTTTTCAAGAAAGTCCCGTTTTTGAGCATGTGTCTGCCGGTTATCATTCGGTGACTGTGGAAGACGCAACGGGTTGTAGCCTTTCAATAACTAAAAGTAATATTCTCGTCATTGACTATCCCAGGTTTTTCACGCCAAACAATGACGGATATAATGATATGTGGAATGTTTTCACTTTAGAAGATAAGTCGGGCTCAAAAATTCAAATATTTGATCGCTACGGTAAGCTTTTAAAGGAGATTAGGCCAAACGGAAGCGGTTGGAATGGAACTTTTAATGGAAGGCCATTACCGGCAACCGATTATTGGTTTGTGGTTGATTATCCGGAAGATGGAACAATTAAAAAATTCAGGTCGCATTTCTCGTTAAAAAGATAGCACAAAAAAAACTCCCGTCGCAACGGGAGTTTTTTTTGTAAAATCTAGAATACTTATATTTTGACCGGTTTTTCAGCAGTGAAAATGAAGTAAAGACCAATTAGTATGAAAGGAATACTAAGCCATTGTCCCGTTGAAAGAAGGCCGAGAGCGCTTTCAAAACCCCCTTGGCTTTCTTTAACAAATTCTACAACGATACGTACAGAAAACAATAATACCAGAAAAAGACCAAAAAGGAACCCCGATTTTTGCCTTGCTTCCGTTTTCCAATACAAGAAAAATAATATGGCGAACACAAAAACATAGCAAAACGCTTCATACAATTGGGCAGGATGTTTTGCGGGTACTTGCGCCAAAAGGTTGGCAAACTGAGGATTGGTAGCAATAGCATGATAAGCCTCTTTTGGGTTAGCTATTTGTGTTGCGTTTACGGCGTCATTTGGGCTAAAATGGTCCCGAATGAATTTTACTCCAAAAGGAGAAGTGGTTTCTTTTCCGACTATTTCAGAATTGAAAAAATTACCCAATCTCACAAAAATAGCGCCACTTGTAACGGCAATAACCACTCGGTCCAAGATCCACAGCAACGGCCTTTGCAATACTTTTTTGCTATAATAGTACATGGCTATTATTATCGAAATTGCTGCGCCGTGACTAGCTAGCCCTTGATATCCGGTAAATTCGAATTTTGGTGTTAATCTGAAAGGTAAAAATATTTCCAATAAATGGTTGCGGAAATATTCCCAGTCGTAAAAGAAAACATGTCCCAAACGGGCGCCTATCAAAGTGGCAAGAACTGTCCAAATGAATAATGAATCCAGTTTTTCGATGGATTCGTTTTCGCGACCGTATATGTTTTTCATGATATACCAACCCAATCCGAAAGCAACTACAAACATAAGGCTGTAGAAACGTATTACAAAAAAACCTAAATCAATCCCTTCTGAGGGGTTCCAAACAATATTTAAAGCGTGTGTCATTTATTTTTTATTTGGTGTAAAAATACATTTTTTGTTTTGAGTTTCAATAGTAAATTGTAGTTATGCCTTGTTTATTTGTGCTAATTAAGAGGCAAAAAAAAACAAGCATCATGCTTTTTATGACGTTAATGATTGCATTTCTTTTTGGGTACCGGATCATAGCCTGTTTTTCCCCATGGATTGCAACTCACAATTCTTTTTAATCCCAAAAAGCCGCCATAAAACAAACCATGCGTTTTCAGGGACTCGATCATATAGCTCGAACAAGTGGGTTCAAATCGACAAGCAGCTGGAGTAAACGGCGAGATGGCAACCTGATAGAATCGTACCAGCAACAGAAATGGGAATATGATAATTTTTGATAACATAGTAGTCTAAGTGGCCCGATTATAAGATTTAGTCTTCACTGTTTAACAGTGGCGATCTAAATTTTGAATGTTATATGGTTAGCCAACGAAAAACCGAAAATCGGAGCGTTTAAACACTGAACGTGGTTCCGTCCTTGCCGTCTTTCAATTGTATCCCGAAAGCTATTAATTGGTCTCTAATTTGGTCAGAAAGGGCAAAATTCTTATCCGCTCTTGCCTGGTTCCTCATGCCTATAAGCATATTGACGACCCCTTCCAGTTTGTCGCTGGTGCTGTCTATTGTTTTTTCGTCTTCAAGCCCTAAAACGTCAAACACAAAAGCATTGATAGCCGTAGAGAAAGTTTCCAAATCAGCAGTGGTTAAATTTTCCTTTCCGTCATTTATAAGGTTTATATAGCGGACACCTTCAAATAATTGCGCTATTAAAATCGGGGAGTTGAAGTCATCGTTCATGGCGTCGTAACAAGACTGTTTCCAGCTAGCTATGTCGATCGTGCTGTTGGAACCGGCAGGCAGCTGTTTTATGACATCCATTGCTTCCATCAATCTTTTGTAACCTTTTTCGGCTGCAACTATAGCGTCGTCCGAAAAATCAAGGATGCTTCTGTAATGTGCTTGAAGCATGAAAAATCGGGCCACTGAGGCCGAAAACGCTTTGCTTAATATCGAGTTTTCACCGGTTAAGATTTCTCTCGGTAATATGTTGTTTCCGGTCGATTTAGCCATTTTTTTGCCATTCAAAGTCAGCATGTTGGCATGCATCCAATAATTGACTGGCGTTTGTCCCGTGCAGGCTTCGTTTTGCGCAATTTCACATTCGTGATGCGGGAATTTCAAATCCATTCCGCCACCGTGAATATCAAAATGGTTGCCCAAGTATTTTGTGCTCATCGCCGTACATTCTAAGTGCCAGCCTGGGAAACCGTCGCTCCAAGGGGAGGGCCAACGCATAATATGCTGTGGCTCCGCTTTTTTCCAGAGGGCAAAATCTTGCGGGTTTCTCTTGTCGGATTGACCGTCAAGATCACGGGTATTGGCCAGCATGTCTTCTATGTTTCGACCGCTTAACCTTCCATAATGGTTCGTTTCGTTGAATTTGACCACATCAAAATAAATGGAACCATTGGCTTCGTAACCAATACCATTGGCGATTATTTTTTTTATGATTTCAATTTGCTCGATGATGTGTCCTGTTGCCGTAGGTTCAATACTTGGAGGCAAAAAGTTAAAAGCTTTGAGTATTTCGTGAAAATCAACCGTGTATCTTTGTACCACTTCCATGGGTTCCAACTGTTCCAAACGTGCTTTTTTGGCAATTTTGTCCTCGCCCTCGTCTACATCATCCACAATATGCCCCACATCAGTGATGTTCCTTACATAACGCACTTTATAATCCAAGTGCAACAGATATCTAAAAATCACGTCAAAAGACATGAAAGTTCTCACATTTCCAAGATGGACATTGCTGTAAACCGTCGGCCCACAAACGTACATGCCAATATTGCCTTCATGGATAGGAACAAATGTTTCTTTTTCTCCCGAAAGAGAGTTGTATATTTTTAGAGTCTGAGTACTGTATAGAGGCATTTAATTTTTTTTATGAGCTATATCCTGCTTTTCGCTGCAATCTTTTTGTTAAAAAAAACAAAAAGGATTTTCACTTCAATCAGGGCTAGGGGATTATTTTTAATAACAACCCTTCTAGAATTTCGTTTCTAATTTGATGTAATCCAAAAACTCTCTGCGGGACTGTGGGTCTTTAAATTTTCCGCCAAATTCAGAGGTTACCGTACTGCTTTCGATGTCGCTAATTCCTCTTGAATTTACGCAAAGGTGTTTTGCATCAATTACACAAGCAACGTCTTCCGTGCCTAAAGCTTTTTGTAATTCTTGAACAATTTGCATCGTCAGTCTCTCTTGGACCTGGGGTCTTTTGGCATAGTATTCTACGATGCGATTCATTTTTGACAGACCAATCACTCGACCGTTAGAGATATAACCCACATGGGCTCTACCTATAATAGGTAATAAATGGTGTTCGCAAGTGGAGTATACGATGATGTTTTTTTCGACTAACATCTCACCGTATTTGTAATTATTGTCGAATGTGGAAGCATTTGGTTTTTTAGCGGGATTTAGCCCTCCAAAAATTTCTTTTACAAACATTTTGGCAACGCGATTTGGCGTGCCTTTCATGCTGTCATCTGTCAAATCCATCCCAAGTGTCAAAAGGATATTTTCAACGTCTTTTTTTATTTTTTCAATTTTTTCGTCGTCACTAATTGCAAAAGCATCGTCTCTTACAGGGTTTGTTGCACATGAACCAATATGATTTTCTCCTATTTCGTCATGAATTTCTTCATTTTGTTTCATTAAAAGCTGCTATTATATAAAGTGTATATTTTTAGGCTGTAAAGATAATTAATAAAAACTAAAGATTTTCTATAGCTTTTAATATTTAATCGGGAGCTGTTGTAATGTGATAGTCAAATAAAAAGGCAATAACATTTTAGTTATTGCCTTTTTTTGATTGTTATTTAACTTTACAATTGACAATCCTGTTGCGTCGCATCAGCGATTTTGACTCTTCATTGCAATTTTGGTAGCGGCTAAATTATTTAGCGTTATAAGTTGTTATCGCTGCTTTAAGTATTTGCACTGCTTTGATTAAGTCTTCTTTCTTTAGGACATAAGCAATTCTAACTTGGTTCATTCCAACTCCTGGAGTAGAATAAAAACCTGCTGCCGGCGCTACCATCACGGTTTCTCCATCAAGATCATAGCTTTCCAAGAGCCAACGTGCGAAATCATCTGCGTTTTCAATAGGAAGTTCTGCGATACAGTAAAAAGCTCCTTTTGGTGTAGCTACTTTTACACCTTCAATCTTATTCAATTCTGATATTAGCGTATCTCTTCGCTCTCTGTATTCCGAAATTACGTCATCAAAATAACTTTGAGGGGTGTCAAGAGCAGCTTCACTAGCCACTTGGGCAAATGTAGGTGGGCTCAGTCGCGCTTGGGCAAATTTCATTGCCGTAGCCATCAGTTCTTTGTTTTTTGAAACAATACAGCCAATTCTTGCACCACACATACTGTATCTTTTTGATACGGAGTCAATCATGATGGCATTTTCTTCGAGCCCAGGGATATTCATCACTGAATAGTGAACGTCGCCATCATAAGTAAATTCTCTGTATACTTCATCGGCAATCAGGAACAAATCATGTTTCTTTGCCAAATCTGCCAGCTGCATAATTTCCTCTTTTGAATAAAGATAACCCGTTGGGTTTCCTGGATTACAAATAAGGATTGCTTTTGTTTTTGGTGTAATTAGTTTTTCAAAATCTGCAATAGGCGGTAAAGCAAATCCAGTATCAATTGATGATATGACAGGAACTACAGTAACCCCTGATGCTGTGGAAAAACCATTGTAATTAGCGTAAAAAGGTTCGGGAATGATTATCTCATCCCCCTGATCCATTGTACTTCCCATGGCGAACAGCAAAGCTTCGGACCCACCGGTAGTGATGATTATGTCTTCAACATCAATAGGTAGCCTTTGATTTTTATAGAATTGGGATAGTTTTGTTCTGTAACTTTCGAAACCGGCTGAATGACTGTACTCCAATACTTCGATATTGAAATTTTTCACGGCATTCATGGCAACTTCCGGAGTCTTTATATCCGGTTGGCCAATGTTCAGATGGTATACTTTATTTCCTTTTTTCTTGGCTATTTCAGAGTAGGGAACTAATTTACGTATTGGGGATTCGGGCATCTTTTGACCCTTGTTCGATATTTTTGGCATGATAGTATTATTGTTGAATTGCAAATTTGCGATTTTTTTTTCGAATTTAATACGGCTTACATCCCTATTTATTGTTAAATGTGCAATGTTCTTTGATATTTTTAGTAATTTTATATAAATTATTTCCTATGAATAAAATCGCTTTATTTTTATTTTTGCTCATTTATGGTCTCCCCGTTTGTGCTCAAGATGGATTTCAATTTAAAAGTGAGACTAATAAAGTGAGTATCCCATTTCAACTTATCAATAATTTGGTTTTTATTCCCTTAAAAGTGAACGGAATTGAGTTGACCTTTTTATTGGATTCGGGAGTGGAAGAGACGGTTTTGTTCAGTTTGGAAGATAAAAAGGAGGTAAGTCTTAAAAACGTCGAAAAAATAAGTCTAAGAGGTTTGGGAAGCGAGGAGGCGGTCGAGGGCTTGAAATCTGAAGGAAATTTGCTTGAAATCAAAGGAATGGAATCCAGAAAACATCTTTTGTACATTATTTTGGACCAGAATTTTAACATGTCGTCTCACGTCGGGATTCCGGTTAATGGAATTATAGGCTATTCTTTTTTCAAAAACAATTTGGTGGAAATAAACTACGACAAAAAAAGAGTGCTGTTTTATAAAGATATCAAGAAAAACAAAAAAAGAATAGAAAAAAAATATGATAAAATACCCATTTCCATTGAAAGGGGCAAACCCTATATTACTACAACGGTTGTTATAGATTCCGTAATAATCCCCGCAAAATTGTTGGTCGACGTCGGAAATAGCGATGCGATATGGCTTTTTCAAAACGGCGCCAAAAATGTGAACATTCCCAAAAAAAATTTCGAGGACTATCTTGGAAGAGGCTTCAGCGGTGATGTGGAAGGAAAAAGGGCTCGGATTTCCGAATTTATAATTTCTGAATTTAAATTCAGTAATCCTATCGCTGCCTTTCCGGATTCCAGTTCTTTAAAACATGTCAAAATGGTTACTGACCGTTTGGGCTCCGTGGGCGGGGAGATTTTAAAAAGATTTTCGGTGGTTTTCGATTACTCAAACAAGAATATGTTTTTAAAGAAAAACAGCAGTTTTTATGCTCCTTTTCATTATAATAAAAGTGGAATCGAAATCAGGCACTCAGGTGTGCAATGGGTTCAAGAAACGGTACATCTTCAGACTATTCCTATTGTGGTAGACCATGTAATACCGAGAGGTGACAAAACGGCTTCTGATTTTAAATATAAATTTCAATTAAAACCTGTATACGAGATAGCCAATCTTCGAAAAAATTCACCTGGAAAAAATAGCGGCTTGCAAGTAGGAGATATTATAAAAACAGTTAACGGCAAGCAGGCTTATAAATATTCATTGCAGGAGTTAAATTCGCTTTTACGTTCAGAAGATGAAAAGTGGGTCACTATGGAAGTTGAAAGAAAAAACCAAATTCTCAAATTCGGATTTCTGCTTAAAGATATATTGTAAAAAAAAAGCGCTCCTTGAAATAGGCCAAGGAGCGTTTTGGATTGTATAATAATTGTAAACTAATTAGCGGCTACTTCGCCTTTAATTTTTAAAGGGACCCTTCCGTCATCATAGTTAACCGCATTCGATTCTACAGTAATCGTTTTTCTGATAGGACCCGGCACCATATTATATTTCACTTCAATCTGGGCTGTTTTACCCGGTAAAATGGAGTCTTTAGGTTTAGAAATAATTGTTACGTTGGCCGTAGACTGAATCGAGAATATCACTAGAGGAGCGTCTCCCGTATTTGTAAACTCGAATACCCTAATGCCGTTATCTTTTCCTTTCGTGATGGTTCCATAATCTATGGTATTGTTTTGCGCCTTGAAGTCTATTTTAGCTCCATGCTGAGAAAATCCAAAACTACTAAACAATATGGCCACTATTAATGTTACTATTTTTTTCATCAGAATATTTTTATATTTAAGTAAAGTTACTTTGTTTTAATTAAAGCACAAATATATATTTCTCTTTTTATAGTGTACTTTATTATTTACTTTTGTTCCCTATCCGAATTACAAAAATCAGACCAAAGTTTAAATTGGCTGTTTGCAGATTTGGATATGCACATAAAAGATACAACAAACAATCGAATTTTAAGATTAATTGAATCCACGATAACATGACAATTCCCGCACAATTTGACGCTCAAAACATTGAAAATAAATGGTATGAATACTGGATGGAAAACAATTATTTCCACTCTGAACCAGACCATAGGACACCATATACTATTGTAATTCCTCCGCCTAACGTTACCGGAGTTTTGCATATGGGACATATGCTTAACAATACGATTCAAGATGTTTTGATCAGAAGAGCACGTCTAAAAGGGTTCAATGCCTGTTGGGTTCCGGGTACCGACCATGCTTCCATTGCAACAGAAGCAAAAGTAGTTGCTAAACTAAAGGCCGAGGGAATCAATAAAAACGACCTTTCTCGCCAGGAATTTCTTGCGCACGCATGGGATTGGACCGATAAATATGGAGGTGTCATCCTTGAACAGCTTAAAAAACTGGGCGCTTCTTGTGACTGGGAAAGGACTAAGTTTACGATGGATCCTGATATGTCCGCTTCTGTAATTCGTTCTTTTGTTGATTTATATAACAAAGGGTTGATCTATCGCGGATACCGAATGGTAAACTGGGATCCTGAAGCAAAAACAACCTTGTCAGACGAAGAGGTTATTTTTGAAGAGAGACAAGGGAAATTGTATTTCATTCAATATAAAATAGAAGGCAGTGAAGACTTTTTGACAATTGCAACGACTCGTCCGGAAACTATTTTTGGGGATTCTGCCATTTGCATTAATCCTAATGACGAACGTTTTGCCCATTTGAAAGGGAAAAAAGCGATTGTTCCCATCTGCGGAAGAGTGATCCCTATTATCGAGGATGAATATGTGGATGTCGAATTCGGAACGGGATGTTTGAAAGTGACTCCTGCCCACGACATGAACGATAAAGCTCTTGGAGAAAAACACAATCTGGAAATTATCGATATCTTCAACGAGGATGCCACACTCAATAGTTTTGGGTTGCATTACCAAGGAAAGGACCGTTTTGTAGTTCGTGAAGAAATAGCAAAAGAATTAGAAACTATTGGCGCTTTGGCAAAAACGGAAACACACTTGAATAAAGTGGGAACCTCTGAAAGAACTAAGGCAGTTATCGAACCTCGTTTGTCAGACCAATGGTTCTTGAAAATGGAAGATTTGGTTAAACCGGCAATACAATCGGTATTGGTTGATGGCGAGATTAAATTGCATCCCAAACGTTTCGAAAATACATACGCACATTGGTTAAATAATATTCGCGACTGGAATATCTCCCGTCAACTGTGGTGGGGACAACAAATTCCCGCATATTTCTACGGTGACGGTAAGGAAGATTTCGTGGTGGCCGAATCTGTCGAAGAAGCTTTAGAATTAGCAAAGACCAAAACTAATAACCAAAACCTAACGACCCAAAACTTAACTCAAGATGTTGATGCCCTTGACACTTGGTTTTCTTCATGGCTCTGGCCGATGTCCGTTTTCGGAGGAATTATGGATCCGGAAAATGAAGATTTTAAATACTACTATCCAACGAATGATTTGGTAACCGCACCTGAAATTTTGTTTTTCTGGGTGGCCAGAATGATTATTGCAGGGTATGAATATACGGGTAAAAAACCATTTACCAATGTGTATTTGACAGGTATAGTACGGGATAAACTAGGAAGAAAAATGAGTAAATCTCTCGGGAATTCTCCAGAGCCACTTGAATTAATTAAAAAATTTGGCGCCGATGGGGTTCGCGTAGGAATGCTTTTAAGCTCTTCTGCGGGTAATGACATTATATTCGACGAAGAATTGTGTAACCAGGGAAAAGCGTTTACAAACAAAATATGGAATGCCTTCAAATTGATTAAGGGGTGGGAAGTTTCGGATAGTATTCCGCAACCGGAATCTTCAAAAGTGGCTATCGAATGGTACGAGGCTAAATTGCAACAAACACTTTTAGAAATCGAAGACAATTTCGAGAAATACAGAATTTCAGAGGCTTTGATGGGAACTTACAAATTAGTTTGGGACGATTTCTGTTCTTGGTTTCTGGAGATGATAAAACCTGCCTACCAGCAGCCGATAGACAGTGTAACTTTTGCAAAAGCGATAGAAATGCTGGAAAACAACCTGAAAGTGTTGCATCCTTTTATGCCATTTTTGACCGAGGAAATTTGGCAAATGCTTTCGTCCCGAACCAAGGAGGAGGCTTTGATCGTTTCCACATGGCCAGAATTAAAACCATTTAACGCCAATTTGATTTCGGATTTCGAAAACACCATGGAAGTGATTTCCGGAATTCGTACGATCCGTAAAGACAAGAATATTCCTTTTAAAGACGCGATCGAGTTGAAAGCAATCAACAACGAAAATACTTCCACTTATTTTGATTCGGTAGTGACTAAATTAGGCAACCTGACTTCATTGGAATATGTTTCTGACAAAGTGGACGGTGCGTTGTCCTACCGCGTGAATTCGAACGAATATTTCATTCCGATTTCAGGAAATATAAATGTTGAGGAAGAAATTACAAAACTGACAACGGAGTTGAATTACACCAAAGGATTTTTGAAATCAGTGCAGTCTAAATTGGCTAACGAAAAATTCGTAGCCGGTGCTCCTGAAAAAGTTTTGGCCAACGAAAAGCAAAAAGAGGCTGATGCCTTGGCTAAAATAGAAACTATTGAACACAGTTTGGCAGGATTGAGATAAGGACTAAATTCTTTTTTAAAATATAAAATCCCATCCGCGGTCAAAAGCGAATGGGATTTTTCATTTTCTTCATTAATTATTCTCCTTTATTTCTGCGATTTAAAAGCAAAAAAACTGGATAGGAAAGGAACGAAATGATGAGAATGATCACAAAATTTTTGGTGTCGCTAAAGGCAAAACCCGCCAATAGAGCCAATGTAGCTGCAATGACCAGTATAGTGGACCATGGATACCCCCAAGACAGGTAAGGCCTCGGCAAATTGGGTTCTTTCAGCCTTAATTTTATCAACGAGCAATAAGCCAGTCCCCAAACAATTACTGACATGAAGGTTGCAAATGAAAACAGTATCTCAAATGAACCTATACTGATCAGTAGCAAACCAAACAATGAAGAGACCATGAGGGCAACAATGGGTGTGCCGCCTTTGTTTATTTTGGTTCCTTTTTGAATGAAAAAGCCATCGCGGCTCAATCCGAATAATATTCGCGCCGGAATCATCATATAAGCATTGAGAATGCTAATCAACGAAAAAATCGCAATAACGGTAACTATAACCGAACCGCTATTCCCAAACACGACTTTGGCGACATCAGCTGCAACCAAGGGGGAATTGGCCAATGCAGAGACCGGTAACACCTGGAAGAATGCCATATTGATTAATATATAAATGACAATGACTATTATGGCTCCGGTATATAGTGATTTGGGAATGTTTTTACCTGGGTTTTCATCCTCCTCTGCAAAAAAGCAAACCGAGTGCCAACCGTTATAGGTACCAATTATTAATTGAAGCGATTTAAAAAAACCAAACACGATTCCCATCTCAAAAAAGGGAGTGTCCTTTTCGATCGGGTTAAATTTTAGTCCGGAATACCTAAAGCAAGCAACGATCAATGCCACAAAAAAAAGGACTTTAATTAAACTTGTCAGCTGCTGTATTATACTGCCGCTTTTCACGCCACTGGCATGGAGCAGGGTAAAAGCAACCAAAAAGGATATGGAAATCACTGTCATCTGGCTCTCCAGGGTCGGAAATAAAATAACTAGATATTCACTGATGACAATACAATAGAAAGCGGGTGGGATGGCATTAGTGATATAATCAAACCAGCCGGATAAAAAACCCGCGTAATCACCGAAAGCCCTTTTGATATAATTGTAGGACCCTCCAGCCTTGGGCAGCATGGTGGCTAATTCTGCATACGAATTGGCGCCAATTAAAATATAGAGTCCTCCTATGAACCAGCAAGCGATTATAAGCCAGTAATTGTCCAATAGGCCCGCAATGGCACCAGGCGTACGCAGTATCCCAACCCCTATGGTGCCTCCAATTAATATTGCAATACCAAAACTTAGACCTAAACTTTTTTTCAATTGATTGGTTTTTGATTTTGTCATAAAAATATAGGTGTCATTAATGGTTGGGTTAAAGTGTTGCTGTTTTTTGGAATGCAACCGATTTTAACGTTTTCAATCAGTTCAATTTTTACAATTTTTTAATTTGTAAGAAAAATTGATATTTCGTTCAAATGTAATAAAAAAATGTGCTTTCATTTTTAAAAAGTGAAGCCCCGTATAGAAATATACGGGGCTTTTTTATTTTTTTAAAAGAAATATTAACCGAACAAAAACAGGAAGAGTAGGGGGAATATAACCCCGGCAACCGCCAGCTTCCAGCCCCTGTTTTTCCAGCTGAACTTTCCGCCTTTTATCATTATCGTTCCGGTTAATGCGATGGTGATTAAACTCAGCGCAAAAATATCAGAATAATAAATCCAGAAATCAGAGGTGTTTTTGTGCAGACTCATGGCTTGGCTGATGATTGGGGTCTTATTGTATGCGACGATTTCGCCTTTTCCCGTTTTCATATCAATTTCTACGTCATGTCTTTCAAAAGAGATGGTAAATATCCCTTTCTTTATTCGCTGACGCCTAAATTTGTCTTCAATACCCAGTTTTTTGCCCAAGTCTTTCGCAAACTCTTCATTGAGCGCACTTTCTTCAGGAAGCTGTACATCAATGGTTTTTGTTTCGGTAGTATACTTTTCGGGATGCCAAGAATCTCTGTGATTCATCATAAGGCCAGAAATGGCAAAGGAAACTATTAATCCGATGTAGAAATAGCCTAAGTCTCTATGTAAGTTACGTAAAGTTTTCTTTTTCATGGAATGTGCCGGTTTGGTGTTTGCCAAAACAATCTATTTGGGCATAAAAATTTACAAACTTTTTTCTGTTATGTCAATGTGACTAAGCCAGAAAAAAGTTTCTGAATCTGGATGACGTTCCTCTGATTAAAATTTATATTTCAATGAAGTCATAACTTGACGGGGTCCTATCGGATTCACACTATAATTTTCGTGTACCGTGTAAGCCAATACGTTTGCCACATTTGATAATTTGCATAGGATAGAAAATTTACCCCACTCATAGCCTGCTGAAACATCCAGCGTCGTATAATCGCCTATGGGAACCTGTCTGTCTTGAATCGTTACGTCGTATTCAACAGGATCTGTGCCATCAATTTTAGTATATACGTAACGATTGTTCCATCCGGCTATTCTTTTTCCGATATAATTTCCTATCGCACCGACCGAAACCCCTTTAAAAACACCGGATTGTACAGTGTAGAAAAAGCTTAAGTTCGCAGTATGTGCGGGGGTTCTTGCTAAACGATCCCCTTCAACTAAACTGTTGTTTGTTCCCGATGTTTTTGTGATGCGCGTGTCATTATAACTGTACCCGCCGTTAATGTTTAATCCTTCAAGAGGTCGTGCCGTAATATCAATTTCCACTCCTTTACTTTTTGTGCTACCGTTTAACTCTTTTATGTTGGTATCTGCATTAAGCGTAACTCCGTCAGCCTGAAATTCGGCTGTTTGCGCTAAGTTGCTGTTGGTAATTTGGTATAAAGTAACATTGGTGCTTAAAAGCCCTCTCCAGAAATCTTTCTTAATTCCGGTTTCGTATTGATCTATCAAGGACGGTTTGATTACTTTTCCATCAACTGTTGTTCCTGAATTTGGAGTGAATGAGTTCGAATAACTCGCAAATAGGGACATGTCTTTGCTCGGTTGGAACACTAAGCCTAATTTTGGAGTAAAGGCTTGGTCAATACGTTTTGGGTCTTCCGAGACTGTTACGGGTGTTTGGGTATAATCGTTAGTGGTTGCTTGTGCTTCTTGCCATGACCAACGCAGTCCTGCCAATACTTTGAATTTATTAGTGATAGAAATTAAATCCTGCGCATATACGCCAAAACTATTGGTATTTGTTTTTACGATTCTTGTGATAGCAGCATCTGGAATGGCGCCGCCCTGATCGAAATTTTCGAAATCAAAAATATTTCCGGACCCATAAGTTGAAGGCGAGAAGCCGAATCGGTACGCTTGGTCAAAGCTATTTTCAAAATCGACACCTGTAAATAGCTGGTGCTTTACGCTTCCTGTGGTAAAACAACCTTGTAGATTAAGCTGTTGGCCCATGTTTTGTTCCAGGTTTTTGTTCTGTCCAAGAGGTCTGCTCCAATCCCCGTTCTCGGCAGGTTGTATGCGCTCTGTCCCTTTTGAAGTTCTATTGTAATCCTGGAAGGAAGTGTTGAAGTTTAAGTTCCAATCCTTATTGAATTGATGTTTTACTTGTGCGGAAACGCTGGCTTGCCTGGTTTGGCCGTTTGACCAAGTGGCTCCCAGATAGGTGTTTCTTGGCACATCCGCAATTTCCTTTCCAACCATGCCCGTACCAAAATCCGGCGTCCAATCATCGTGCAAATAATCCCCTTGCAACACAATCTCGGTTTTGTCGCTTACTCTAAAAAGGAATGATGGATTAATATAGTAACGCTCTTTTTTCACCACATCCCTGAAGCTTTCAGAGTTTTCATAAGAACCCGTAAATCGGTAAGCGATATAGCCGTTTAATGGCCCATAAAGATCAATAGATGGTTTATAGAAAGCATAGCTACCTGCTTGCATGCTTATCTCCCCCCCTTTATCGAATGAAGGTTTTTTCGTAACCATGTTTAAAACACCACCAGGGGCTACATTTCCAAATAAAAGTGCGGCACTCCCTTTCAAAACCTCCACTTTTTCCAGTGAAGACACTTCCGGAATGGAACCGCCGCTAAAACGGAATCCATTTTTGAACATGTTGTTTGAAGTCATGTCGTACCCTCTGGACCAGATTGATTCCTGTGCGCCACCGCGAGCCGAGCCCACATAGGCACCGTTTACATTTTTTATTAGCTCACTTAATCGGATGGCCTGTTGTTGGGTTATAATTTCTTTCCCAATAATTTGTATGCTTTGTGGAATGTCCATTGGTTTTAGTGTTAAACCGGAAAGCACATTTTCTTTTTTCTTGTTCGTACTACCTTTAAACACGATTACTATTTCTTGCAGCGACTCTATGTTTTCATGCAATTTGAATTCTACATAGGTAATTTTGTTGGGAGATACTTTTATTTCTTGGGACTGTTTTTTTAGTCCGATTCCCTCGATTATCAACGTATGAACGCCTACCGGAAAATTGTCAAATCTAAATGTTCCGTCATTACTGGTCTCACTTGTATAAGCTCCTTTCGCCAGTTTTATTACGATTTCTTTCAAAGGGTATCCATCAGCAGAAGCTATTTTTCCTTGTATGCTTCCTTTTTCTTGTGCGTTTGCAACTAGTGTTGCAAATAATAATAGCGCTATGATTCTAAGTTGGGCTTTCATCTATTTAGATTTAATTTAAATAACAATGCAAATATATAATCTGATTTCGAATCCACAAAGCTTATTTAGATTAAATACAAATAATTATTTCGATGTTTTTTTAATGAGTTAAAAATCAATTTTGTACAAAATAAAAAAGCCTTACTCGGATTGAAGTAAGGCTGCATTTTTTACAATTGAAGAGAAGGGTTACTTTCTTTTAGTCATCAGATATTTTTCTGTACTCGCTTTTCCGAGTTGCGTTCCTGAAATTTCGGTCACTAAACTGTCCTTTGAGATGTGGTTATAACTGATCTTTTGAGGATAATCATGTTTTGGGTTTTCAAAAACCAATTGTTTTTCAGTGGTTTCGGTAAGCGAAAAAGAAACTGCTTTGTCGTCGTTCTGCCCTTTTACGGTGGCCACATAAGTCAATTCTTCTCCTTTTTGTTGAAGTTTTACCGTTTCAAAATGCAAGGTGTCTTTTCCCTTTACAAAATAGGACTGGCCCTCGTAGGTGCTGTCGTTTACTTTTTTCCAGTTTTCGGAGAGGATGCCGTCTGCTGATTTGGTTTCCCAAGTGCCGAGGAGCCAATGGGCCATTTTTATCTTGTCTTTTTCGTTCTTGTCCGAATCAGATTTCTGGCATGAAATGAAAGTTACGATCAGCAGCAGAATAGTTATTTTTTTAAACATATTGTTTGTGATTATTGTTTGTTGAACGGATGCAAAATTAGGAAAAATATACACAACTAGCCCAGATAAAAGTGGCATCCTTTATATGATTCTTTCATCACATAAAGATATAGCGGATAGCTGGAAGAAGCTCCCAAAAATAGAGATGTTTAAAAACTTTCCTTCAAAATGGTATGCACTAGTTCCTTGGTTGGTTTCTGGTCTTTTAGCTTCTCGCGGACCACATCAAAAGTCACTTTGAAATCACAGCCGGATTTGTAGTCGCTGCAACCGTAGGCTGTATTTCCTTTGATGACCGTTCCTTTTTGGCATTTCGGGCAAGCCAATGCGTCCGATGCCGCTTTCTTTTCTGTAGATGGGGCAGGGGAAGCCGTTTTTTTGGTTTCTAATTTGAGATGGAAATTTTCGTCAAAGCGAAGCAATCCTTCCACAACACCGGCATCGGTCTTGAAGTCTTTCAAATTCACTGTCGACCCCTTTTGAAGCAATCGCAGGTATTGGTTCTCGGATATTTTTTTCTCCCCAAAAGCAAAGGGCAGCAGAAAATCGCAGCCCGCTTTATAATCGGCGCATCCATAAGCCGATTTCCCTTTTATAAGCGTCGCTTTTTTGCATTTGGGACAGGCTTCCGCCAGTATTCCTTCCGCTTTCTTTTTCTCGACTCTGGCGACTTCTTTCTGGGCAGTTCCCGCATGCGAAATATTGGCGCGTTTGGTTTCGCTTCGCACCTCGTACACCAAGGCATCTACCATCTTTTTCATGTTGTTGATAAAGGCGGCGGCGGTAAAGGTCCCCTTTTCGATGTCTTTCAACTGTTTTTCCCAGGAGCCCGTCAGTTCGGCCGACTTAACCAAGTCATTTTGGATGGTGTCAATCAGTTGAATCCCCGTTGGCGTTGGTAAAACCTGTTTTTTGTTCCTAACGATGTATTGGCGCTTAAAAAGCGTTTCTATAATATTGGCTCGCGTCGATGGACGACCGATACCGTTTTCTTTCATCAGTTCGCGCAGATCTTCGTCATCAACTTGTTTGCCGGCAGTTTCCATCGCGCGCAGCAAGGTGGCCTCCGTAAACTGGTTGGGCGGTTTGGTTTCCTTCTCTAAAAACGAGGGTTGGTGAGGTCCTTTTTCGCCTATAACGAAACTCGGCAAAATGTCGGCTTCTTTTTCCTTGGCGTTGGGATCCTCAAAAACGATGCGCCATCCTTTTTTCAATATCTCTTTTCCCGTCGTTTTGAAGGCGACATCGGCCGCTTTCCCGATTACCGTGGTGTTGGCAACCAAACAATCGTCATAGAACACGGCGATAAATCGCTTTGTAATGATGTCATATACCTGTTGCTGATTGTATTGCAGATTGCTCTGAATCCCCGTCGGAATAATCGCGTGGTGATCGGTTACTTTTTTGTCGTTGAAGACCTTAGTCGATTTTTTAATTTTCTTTTCCAAAAGCGGTTGTGTCAAGGCAGCGTAATTGGTCAACTTCTGCAGAATCCCCGGTACTTTTGGATAAATATCGTTGGGTAAAAATGTGGTGTCGACCCTGGGGTAGGTGACCACTTTTTGTTCGTACAGCGTTTGGACAATTTTGAGCGTTTCATCCGCCGAAAACCCGAACTTGGTATTGCAATACACTTGCAAGCCCGTTAGGTCAAACAGTTTGGGCGCAAACTCATTACCGTTCTTTCTCTCGACGGAAACAATTTCGAAATCGCTTTCCTTGACCTTGTTGGCCAAAAGCTCCCCGTCTTCCTTTTTCAAAAAGCGCCCTTCCTCGTAGCTGAAGAGCGTGTCCCTGTATAAGGTTTGCAACTCCCAATAGGGTTGCGGTTTGAAATTCTCGATTTCTTTAAATCGGTCCACAACCATCGCCAAGGTTGGGGTTTGCACCCGACCGATGGACAACACCTGTTTGTAGCCGCCATGTTTCACCGTGTACAAACGCGTGGCGTTCATGCCGAGTAACCAGTCGCCAATGGCCCTTGAAAAACCGGCATAGTATAAATTATCGTAGTTGGCGGAAGGTTTTAGGTTCTCGAAGCCCTCCTTGATGGCTTCGGTGGTCAGGGACGAAATCCATAGCCGTTGCACCTCGCCTTTATAGTTGGCTTCGTTCATCACCCAGCGCTGGATGAGTTCCCCTTCCTGTCCCGCATCCCCGCAGTTGATTACCAACTCGGCCTGGTCGAACAAACCTTTTATGATTTTGAATTGTTTCTGTATGCCCGCATTCTCCACGACTTTGGTTTCAAATTTGTCCGGAAGCATGGGCAGGTTGTTCAGATCCCAACTTTTCCAGTAAGATTTGTAATCGTTGGGTTCCTTTAAGGTGCACAAATGCCCAAAGGTATAGGTCACGGCATAGCCGTTGCCCTCATAATAGCCATCACGTTTGGTATTGGCTCCCAGAACGGATGCGATTTCTCGTGCTACACTTGGTTTTTCGGCAATACAGACCTTCATTTTATGCTACTGATTTGAAACCGCAAATTAGGAATTTAGAAATTGGTATTAAAAATAAATCTTCAGGACTTATGAACGGCTAGGGCATGCTACTTTTTGGGAGCAGAACGAATGTTGTTTTCAGGGACGCTTGGTCCCGCTGTCCGCTGTATCTCGCAGTCCCTATGCTACTGGACTACGAGGATGCCGCTTCCATCGGGGCTATTGATGGCGTTTCGTTTTCATAAGTACGAAAGAGAAAAAGACAGTAGATAACTTCGTTTGTCTATCAATATTTTTTGGAGAATACCCGCGTTGCAAACGCTACGATCGTGCTCTAAATTAAAATTGGCACTCGTTGCAAACGAGCACCAGTTGGGGATTTACTGTCGTCATACTAGTTCAAATTAAAAATCTTATCCATTTGTTTTTTATTGGCAGATTTTGGCAAGTTTTTCATTATGAAATTTCGAAGCCAAATTCCAAATCTGTTTTCTATATGTGCCATCTTACCCACTGTCCAACTTGTATTTACAATCATATGTGCTTTTTTTCGTCTGGCATTTTCGTATTCTTTAAAAGTGTTTTCGATTGTTATTCCACTGTCAAGAAGTTTACCTAAAACATAAGCGTCTTCAATAGCTTGACAAGCACCTTGTCCCAAGTTTGGAGTTGTGGCGTGAGCTGCATCACCAATTAAACAAACATTTTCGTTTTGCCATTTGTCAATCGGTTTAAGGTCAATAATGTCGCTTACAATTATTTGCTCTTTTTTTGTCGCTGAAATAATGTTTAAAATATCGTTGTGAAACTCTTTGAACATTTCTGTCAAATTCACTTGCTCCGTTTTTACATTTTTTGAATTTGTCAAAGCATACCAATACACTTTTTTGTCACCGATGTTTACAAATCCGAATCGTTTGCCTTTTCCCCAAGCCTCGTTTAGTTCATTAAGATACTTCTGAGGCAAATCAATTTCGCAAATTCCTCTCCAACATTTTTGATTAGCGTTTCGTAAAATGCCTTCCCCAAATAATTGGTTTCTGACGACCGATTTTATACCGTCTGCACCAATTACAAGTTTACTCTCTATGGTAGTATTATCTTCAAAAGTTAGTTTGAATAGGTCCGCTTTTTCAATCTTGGAAAGTCGCTTTGATAAGTTTATGTTGTCATAGCCAATTTCGTTAGCAAGTATTTTTTGCAATGCACCTCTATGAATGGCAATATTATGAACACCATATTTTTTTTCATACTCGGCTAGGTCAACTACAGAAATTTTTGTGAGATTGGCATCGGTGATTTTCATGTAGGAAATTTTGTTTCCTGCTTTTTCAATTTTGTCTTGAATACCCAATTTTTGAAAAACTTGCATTGCATTATTGGCAAGTATTATTCCTGCTCCAACAGGTTTTATTTCTGCCGAACTTTCAAAAATATTTATGTGGAGTCCTTTCTGTTTCAATGTCAAGGCAGTTGTAAGACCCCCTATTCCTGCTCCAATAATGTTGACCGTTTCTATCATTTCTTGTGCCGTATTTTTTAATCAGCGTTAACTTATCAATACACTGTTTTGGATTTGTTATTTATTCAAATATATAAAATAATGACGAAAATACTGACGAGCGCCATTGTGAGTTCACGAGCGGGGCGCCAGCGCCAGCGGGGGGTTATTATTCAATCATTTCATTAATCTTTGGCTGGACTATCCATATTCCAATTGGATAAAACCAAATCATAAAAAACTCTCCTGCAAAATCTGAGAACTTAACTTCACGTTGTAATTCAACAGTCTTAAAAGTCTTGGCCACAAAGTATAAAGAATAAAAAATACAAAACATTGAAAATAAATGAAGCGGAACAATAACTCCTGCCAAACCAGCAATTAGAATTCCACTTGGTTCTTCACCATTTTCCATTAGTCCATTCATGGAAATACTCATAAGTAGCATGATCAAAAGCATATAAAACATAGGGATAAAGAAGAAAATTTTAAATTTTCTCACTTTCATTTTTACATTTTCAGGAACTTTTTTTTGAAGTCCAACTGCAACAGACCAAAACCATCCAAAATATATACTCATAAAAATTATCATCACTAATGTAAATAATTGCAGATAGTTAAATATTGATGACGGATCAGAATTCGTTTCAGATCCAATATTTGAAATCATTGTTCCTATCATTATGAATTGAAAAACCATTGGTATTGCAAAAGTCAATAAGAACAATTGCCAATGTTTCGCTTTTAAAAATTTGTCTGTCATAATATTCTAATTTTTATCTTTTGCTGCTTATTTATACTTCAAAGGCTAGCGCGAGCGTCCCGCTCGTGCCAATTACAATTTATAATGTATTTGCTTTTGTTTGTGTTCACGAGCGGGACGCTCGCGCCAGCGGGGGCTTCTCTTTGTGGGCACTGTTTGCAAAACTGCGCTAACGATTCTGTATATCTGCGCGATCGGGCTTGTCACTTTTTATTCAAGCACAAATTTTAATAGAAGTACAGTAGTTATTCATTATACTCAGTTTTATTTATTAACATAACTTCATCATTGGGTAAATTAACAGAATCTCCGTATTCAATTTTTACGTTTGGTATCACAAAACTCGAACATATTTTTTTTAGGTAGTTGATATTAATTTCAGGCTCAATTAATTTAGATAATTCAGCTCCAGTTTTCGTGAAAACTAGAACTTGTACAGACTGTTTTGGAGTGTTTTTTGGGCGATGTAAAAAAATGCCTTTACTTCCGTACCCTATATAATTTATTCGTTCATTTTCTTCTGTTGCGAAAAAGCTATACTCTAAATTGTTTTCACTTGAAATTAGACCAAGTTCAGCAAGCAATAGTCGGTCAGTAAATTTTATCCCAAATTCATTTTCTAAAAAATCTCCATTATCATGATTGAAAATCAGACTTGTTCCTGCCGTTTTAATTTTAAGATTTGAAAATTTTGTAAAAACTTCTGCTTCTTCTTTAGATAAGTTTTTTAGTAGTTCTAATGTTCTTAATGAAAATGATTTAGGTTGTTTTATTTCACCCGCTAAAATTCTTCCCCAAAGAAGTTGCATCTCTTCATCTGAAATATTTTCAGCTATGTTGAAAAATCTAGTTGTCCAATCTTCATCAACGGATTCGTCAGATACTTCGGTTTCTTGTGATAGTTGTTCTGCGGCAATTTTTGTTACATTATCAATATTATTTTGATGTTTAATTTCTTTATAAATAAATCTTTCTTCAATTCTTGCTAAGGTTTCTGCATCAATTTCTTTTCCTTCGGAGATAGCCATTGTTTTAGCACGCTCAATTATTTCAATTTCATAAGCTTTTGACTCAGCTTCTTTTCTAATTGCTCTTGGCTTGTAAATTGTGCCAATACCTTTGCTTACAACATCAATTAGTTTTTCTATAGGTTTACCATCAACTTTTATTAAATTAAATTCAGCCATGTTTTCTGTTAGATGTTTTACGTTAATTACTGCCAACTTGCATATATCGGCGAAACAACACTTCGCCAATCCAACCATCTTAAGGTATATGCACGAAGTTCTGATTCGCATTTGTCATTCCCTCCAAATATATAAATTATTACCGAAAATACTTATTAAAAATTTATTATCCAAAACTAACTCCTTTTGATTCAGGTACATTACGGGAAACCGTAAACGGAGTTTTTTAGTTCAAATGCCCTAGCTCCCGAGTTGCAAACGCGGCGATGGTGGCCAAAATTTAAAATGGCGCTCGTTATAAACTAGCGCCAGTGCTGAGGATAATAATGGGCTCTTGATTTGTTTTGGGGGCATGACTAGTCTGCTATTCCGGACAAGAAAAAGAAAAAATTGAAATTCAATGGTCTTTGTAATTTGCAGTAATTATTTACCGGGTGTATAGGAGCTCATTTTGTTTAAAGATTTAAGAATATAGGGAGCCCAAATAGAAGGGGAGCGAAGGATTTCATCTTCAAAAAACGTGAAAATGTTTTGTATGGCTTGATTCTGATCTTTCTTTATTAGTTCGGTTTCTACTGTGATACCATTTTGTAGATGTACCATTCCGTCCTGTAGCTTAGGAA
>Ga0209519_10000041_pt1 | contig 52275 bp, 42 predicted proteins | sample Rifsed13ft1_FD_184005 | JGI IMG/M metagenome (GOLD analysis project Ga0209519, IMG submission 184005) | Soil microbial communities from Rifle, Colorado, USA - sediment 13ft 1 (version 2) | ecosystem: Environmental > Terrestrial > Deep subsurface > Rock core/Sediment | place: Rifle, Colorado...
TGAGCTAGCTGGAATTTAGTGGAATTATCGTTTCGCATCAAGTTTTCGTTAAGCCGAAAACTGAAAGGTTACGAATTTCCAGCCATCTCAAAGCGGCAAAACGTTGTAGGTAAGCTTCCTGAAAAAATACTAAAAACAAAGACAATATGATAAAAGAATTAATGATTTGACAATCCGAAAATAGAGCTTAATTTAGTCCCAAACCGCTTTATTACCGGAACGCTTTAGCTATGTTAAACGACGGATAAGTATGACGGAAAATAACAGCTCGAAAGATTAATGTAAACAAATATTAATATTATGAAAAAGTTACAATTCAAAGTAAGCATCAATGCATCTGTGACCAAGATTTATGATTTTATGCTTGGCATCAACAGCAAATCGACGTATGAGCAATGGACTTCTTTGTTTAACCCGACTTCGACCTATGAAGGAAGTTGGGACAAGGGAAATAAAATTCTATTTGTTGGAGTAGATGAGAAAGGAGAAAAGGGAGGTATGGTTTCCAGAATAGCTGAAAACATTCCCAACCGATTTGTTTCGATTCAACATTATGGTCTCTTTAAAGCTGGCAAGGAAATTACAGAAGGACCAGAAGTAGAAAAATGGGCAAACGGATTTGAAAACTATACCTTCGAAGAAAACAACGGAACTACAACCGTTACTATTGACTTAGACACCACTGAAGATTTTTTAGATTATATGAACCAGACCTACCCAAAAGCACTCGATAAGTTGAAAGAACTTTGTGAAAAATAACAATTTCAAGAATATTTTAAAAATACAAGGTAATAAACACAGTTTAAAAAAACACCCCCGACCGCGCTGATATGCCACAATCGTAAGTGCAGTTTAATACGATTGCTGTAATCACCAATCGCAATGGGCACAGTTTGCAAAACTGCACTAACGATTGTCTGTAAATCGAGCATTAAAAAAACGAAATGGATAAAACCAATATTTTAAATACGATTACTTTTATCACCATTTTTGTCATGTTACTTCTGGCCTTTTTTTTGCTAACCGTAAATGCGAAAAATAAACTTTCCAACAGGCTTTTTGCAGCTTTTCTGCTACTAACCACATTCGATTTGACCAGTTTTTTAACCGGTAACTATTTTGAAACTAATTTAAATTTTGAAATTTTTAGAATGACAATCAGTTTGCTGATAATGCCTGTTTTCTATTTGTACGTAACAGCAGTTTGTTATTCTGATTTTCAAATAAAACCCAAACATTTACTGTTGTTAATCCCGTTTGTGGTTGCGAATTTAGTATTTATCCCTCGGTTTTATTTGGCAACTGTAACAGAAAGTATTTCTATTTATGAGCACTTTAAGCAAATGCCTGAAATACGTTTTTTTTATATTCTGGCAGAACTACAATATGCTTTTTATATCATTTTGGTTTTTATAACTTTAAAAAAATACAAAGAAATTTATTTAGAAAATTATACGAATGCGAATAACTCATCGTACAATTGGTTATTTCAAATGACGGTGTTTTTTTTAATTGCCCACTGCGTTGTTCTTTTTAAATCACTGATACGATATACTGATTACAATGGATTATTTAATTCGTCAAATGTAATAATTGGAGCTATTGCACTACTGATAAGTTGCTGGTTTGTACTAAAAGCATTAAATAATCCCGAACTTTTTAAAGGTATAGATTCTAATATGCTGTTGGTCAATGAAGCGCTAAATAATGAAGTTACAGTAACAAAAAAAGAACCATTCGAAACTCCAAAATCACCCGAAATCGCTTTGCAAATCGAATTGGTAAAAAAGCATGTTATAGAAAACGAACCGTATCTGGAACCCTCATTAACGATACAAGAATTAGCTAAACAAGTCAGTATTCCTGTTCGAGATTTATCCGTGTTGATAAATCATCACATGAATCAACATTTTTTTGATTTTGTAAATGAATTTCGAATACAAAAAGCCATGCAAATTTTAAAAGATGCTTCAAAAAGTAAGCATACTGTTTTGGAAATTCTTTATGAAGTAGGATTTAATTCGAAATCATCTTTTAATACTGCTTTCAAAAAACACACCAATCAAACGCCTACCGAATTCAGAAACTCTTCATTATAAAGCCTTTGTAAAAAGTCGAACGTTACTACAATAAAGTCGAACCCATTTCATTACTGCAAATTGGTTCGACTTTTTTCATTCGGTCGCCCATGTTAAACTTCTGATGCAATTTTGTTTCAAATTAATACTAACAATTAAAAATTTGAAACTATGAAAATTACATCCCTATTTATCTTATTCCTCATGCCTTTCTTAGGTTTGGCACAATTACAAAAAAGTGATTCTGACCTGAAAAATCAAATTTCTGAAGAAAAATACGTCTTAATAAACGGCATCGAACAATGGATTACCATAAAAGGAAATAGTTCAAAACCTGCTATTTTGTTCATTCACGGAGGACCAGGTAGCCCGATAAGCCCTTATGTTGACGTTATATACAAAGATTTAGAAAAGGATTTTATCGTAGTTCAGTGGGATCAACGAGGAACTGCAAGAACGTATGGCCACAACTCCCCACCTGAAGAATTAACTCCTGAATATTTGCAAGCTAATCCTTTAACATTAGAACAAATGACTAACGATGGAATTGAAGTGTCAAAATATCTTTTGAAACATTTAGGAAAACAAAAAATTATACTTACCGGCACATCTTGGGGTTCTACACTTGCGGTAAAAATAGCGACAAAGCAGCCAGACCTTTTTTATGCTTATGTGGGACATTCGCAAATTGTTAATCCTTCTATTGATGCCGATTTTTACAATAAAATTTACAAAATTGCCGTGGACAGAAATGACAATGAGTCTTTAGAAATACTAAACACAATAGGAAAGCCGCCGTACAATAGGGCAAAAAATGTAGGTTTGTTATTCAGAATTTTAAAAAAATATGAAAGAGCAAATTCAACACCTGCTCCAAACAATTGGTTTGTACTTTCTCCTGCTTATGACAATGCTATTGACAATAAAAACAGAGAAGATGGAGATGATTATTCGTTTGTAAATTATGTGGGAGATGATAAATTAGGAGTTCAGCCCATGATTGCAGCCATTAATTTAATGAGAGACAATTTAGATTTTAAAATTCCTGTCTATTTAATACAAGGCAATGAAGATATTATGACACCAAAAGAAAATTCAAAGCACTATTTTGATAAAATTAAAGCACCCAAAAAAGAATATTATTTGTTACCAAAAGCTGCTCACGGTTTTAATCAATCGGTTGTAGATGCGCAATATAAAATATTTAAAAGCATAAAAGTTTTCTAAATTAAAAAGCCGAAAAGTAAAGTATTAAATCCCAAAAGGGAAATGTAACATTTTATAAAAAAACAGTGGTACACAACAAGAAGCTGCATTAATGAAAATGCAGCTTATTATTATAATGTGAAGTAGGAAAATGCGATTTTTATTTCGTTTTCACAGGAGGCAAGTCAAATGCGGCTGATTCGTGCTCAAAATTGTTCCGGTGCGAGCCATCACAAAAAGGCTTGTTAGATGATAATCCGCAGCGACAAAGCCCCAATGCCGTTCTTCCTTCCAATCCATAAACAGTACCTTCACTGTCCATAATTTCGAAATCCCCTTCTATTTTAATAGATCCGTTGCTATTAATTATTAGTTTTGTCTTGCTCATAGTGCTATTTATTTTTTTGAGGCCAAAGATTGCAAAATAAATTCTGACAGTTCACATTGAAGTGCATTTATTATGATTAAAAGTCCTAATTTACATTAATTCCATTTTGTGTAAATAATCATTTTTTAAACCGCTTAACGACATGCAAAATTCCAACATAGATCCTGATTTTCTGGCCGCCCTAAAATTTGAACCTTTAACAACCAAAAACTGGAGCCAGTTTGTGCAATTGTTTGGCGACAAAGGCGCTTGTGGAAACTGTTGGTGCATGTATTACCGCCTGAAAAAAAGCGATTTTGATGAGGGGAAATTAAATGACGGCAACAAAGACGCTATGAAAGAACTCGTTTGGGCGGGGCAACCTACCGGCATTCTTGCTTTCTTTGAAGATATTCCCATTGCTTGGTGCGCATTTGCCCCTCGAGAAGATTTTTCCAAATTGGCACGGTCCAGGGTGCACAAACGAATTGACGACAAATTAGTGTGGTCGATACCCTGCACTTTCATCGCCAAAAAATTCAGACGACAGGGGGTTTCGGTTGCCATTTTGAAAGGAATCGCCGACTACGCGAAAGGGGAAGGCATAAAAATCATAGAAGCCTATCCCACAATCCCGACGCAAGAAACTCTTCCAGATTCTTTCGCTTGGATCGGTTTGTACAAATCATTTGAGCGCGCCGGTTTTGAGATTGTCGACAATACCTCAAAAAACAGGCCTATGGTCCGTTATTATGTCCAATAAATAAAACGACTTTCTTGGAATCCGTTTAAAAACTACATCTAAAAATGTGTGATGAGCCTTTAAAAAATCATCTTTTTTAGAAGCTTATTTCATTCGCTCTTTTGGCTCATAAACAAAAAATAAACGGTAATTTAGACCCAAGCAATAGGAGGCCTTTAACGAATATAAATTCGTAATAAAAACAAGACCTTCGAGCAGAATTACAGAGACAAAAATAAGCACCACAAAAAGATGGATAAATTAAAATTAGGTTGGATAGGACTTGGTAACATGGGAAATCCAATGGTGAAAAACTTACTGGATGCCGGTTTTGAGGTGACTGTGCACAACCGAACCAAAGACAAGGAATCCCAATCAATCGAAGCGGGCGCCAGCTCCGCCAACAGTCCGCAAGAACTAATGGAAAGTTGCGATGTGGTTTTGACCATGTTATCCAATGATGCCGCAGTAAAAGAAATTTTTGAAGGTCCATCAGGACTATTGAACAAAGAATATCCTGGGAAAATCGTCATAAACATGAGTACGGTTTCTCCCGCAACTTCGCGCTATTTGGCCATCAATTGCAGCAAAAAGGAAGTTCGTTTTGTAGATGCGCCCGTTTCGGGCAGTGTCAAACCAGCACAAGATGGGACACTTGTTATTTTAGTTGGATCTACAGCCGAAAGCTATCAAAAAGTCAAACCCATTTTTGACGTATTGGGAAAAATTTCCATACACGTGGGCGCAGCCGGAGTGGCCAGTTCAGCTAAGTTGGCCATTAATTACCTCTTGGGACTCAACCTTCAAGGACTAGCGGAAACCATCATTTTCGCAGAAAATAATGGCGTAAGTAAAGAGGACATGCTCTGCATTATCAATGAAGGGGCTTGTGGCAACGGAATAACCAAAATAAAATCAGCTTCGATTTTAGAGAACTCCTATCCTGCCGCTTTTGCGCTGAAGCATCTTGTAAAAGATTTGGGACTGGCAAAGGAAGCGGGATTAGACACTCCATTAATACACCCATTGTTTGACAGCTATGCAGCCGCACAAAACGAAGGTCTGGGTGATGAGGATGTCATGGCCATTATAAAAAGTCTTAGAAAATAAAAATCCGTTTCGAGATCGTTCTTTTAGAGAATATTATGCTCGGGACAAAAAAACAAACCAATAACACCAATAACAATATGGGGATTTTCTCAGCACTTCTTGGCAACGCGGGTACCGTAAGCCTAGAGCAATTGACGAAACAATATGGCCTTCTTTTGATTGAAGGAGAAGAAATCGAATTGGGTTTTAAGCTGATTCGGGATACTTTTATCTTCACCACCAAAAGGCTGATCCTAGTCGACAAACAAGGTTTGACGGGAAGCAAAACCGAATACAAATCCATTTCCTATAAAAGCATTTCTCGGTTCAGCATTGAGACTGCGGGAACCTTTGACTTGGACGCCGAACTGAAAATCTGGGTTTCCAGCGAATTACACCCTAGCATCATAAAGCAGTTTAATAAATCAGTCAATGTTTATGAAGTGCAAAAAGTGCTGGCACATCATGTGTTAGGCTAAGACTCTTTCTGCTGCGACCTGAAATATCTGATTAAATCTAAAATCGCTTATTAAAATATGATGTAAGTACGGATACTTGAATGAGCAACATGACTGATAAAGACAGAACGGCATACAGGACCGTATTTGAAAAAGTCAATCGAGAAAAAGTGTTTAAAACTTTATTGCTTGTGAGAAAACTAAAATCTACACCTCTAAATGTACTTTCATCTTGAGGCGCCAGATCTGTAAATGCATAACACATCATTGCGGTAACAGCCCCAAAAATGAACAACCAAACCGTTTTTGATATTAGAGGTTTGTATGCGGTCGCCTCGCTTTGCTGTGCATGCTCGAGCTGTGCCATTATTTGAGCCGTGAAATCGAAAGAAGGGGACTCCAACGGGGCTTTTTCGATAACTTTTTTGATCAAGTTATCCATTTCTTTATTTTCGTTCGCGTTCATAATGTTCAATTATTTCAGGTTCCAGTTTTTCTTTTAAAATAGAAGTCAATTTTTTCCGGCTTCGGTAGAGTTTCACTTTGACATAATTAGCCGTTATGCCCATTATTTTTGAAATCTCCTCCAAAGATTGTTCCTCATAATAATACAAGGTCAACAAAAAAGCATCTTCCTTTGGCAGCAGCCGCAAGCACTCTTTGATTGTTTGTTGCTGCTCCTGAGTTTCCATCGCGTCTATTGCATTGTCTAACTTCATTAATTTACGCTCCGTATAATCATCAAGGGGAATGCAATTGTATTCTTGTTTGTGTTTTTTCAACCGATCCAAACAGCCATTATAGGTTATTCTGTAGATCCATGTCGAAAATTTGGAATCCCCCTTAAATTTGCCTAAAGATTTGAATACTTTGATAAAGGTATCCTGCGAGACTTCCTCCGCCTCTTCCCTATTTTTAAGCATACGTAATGCCAAGGTAAAAACCAAATCTTTGTATCGATCAACCAGAATAGCAAATGCTCTGGTATCGCCATCAAGTATTTTGCTAATGTAATGTTGATCGTTTTGGGTCATATAATGAATAAGACTATAGCTAATCGATTTAGGTTACAACAAAACTAAAAAAATTTAAGGAATCTTGTAACCAAAGTTTAGTATCTGTCGTCCTAAGCTAGGAACACATTAAAATAATCAATTAAAAAACAAACTATCATGGGACCAGAAGTATTTATTGTCGCGCTAATTTTCGGTGCAATTTTCGGAGTATTTTATTTATTTTTCTCAACACGTAACAAGGAGCGCTTGGCCCTTATTGAAAAGGGAGCGGATGCCAGCATTTTCATGTCCAAAAGACAAGACACAGCTCCAATCTGGAAAGTGTTTATCCTAAATTTAGCGCTGTTGCTGATGGGAATTGGCGCTGGGATATTATTGGCCCTAACAGTACAAGACGGTTTCGGTGTCACTAACGAAGCCGTTTACCCTGGAATCATCTTTCTAACCGCTGGTGCAGGTTTGTTAATCGGGTTTAAGATGACTAAAGATTTAGACAGCAAATAGAGAACGTTTCAAGCATCAATCAAATCAAACTGCTACTTCATCAATGGCAGTTTTTTTATGCCTTTTTGAATGATTATCTACTAGCTTACAGGACACTGCATTCAAATTAACTCGCTACCTTATTAGCTAGCCCTGATAGAGTGGAAACCCTTACGAGGTGGGCTTGCCTTTTTTCTCGCCCCAGAAGAGCGACTGAAGGAAGCTCCTTATGGGGCAAATGAAAAAATCAAGGACCCGAAAAAGGTTGTAACAAAAGCAGGAAAATGCTCCTATAAAAAAACTCCCAAGTTAGCTTGAGAGTTCGTTTATATTTTTTGGTAAGCAGTATTACAATACCCTGTTGATTTGAGAAACTTTTTTACTATAATACCTTTCTTTTATAGACGAAATAATCACTCCGCCACCCACGGAGGCATGTATGAATTTGATGTCCCCATCATTTACCTCTACTACCATCCCAACATGATTGATTTGGCGTCTACCGTTAGTCTTAAAGAAAATCAAATCTCCTTTTTGCGCCTCTTCGTTGCTTACCTTAACGCCATAGCGTGACTGCTCGATGGATGTCCTTGGCAATTGGATATCAAAAGTCCCGAAAGTGGTGCACATCAGACCGGAACAGTCAAAGCCCTCTTTTGTGGTGCCGCCGGTGCGGTATCGCGTCCCTATGTTTTCAGAGGCGGTAGAAACCAACTGATCCAAGAAATCAACGCCATGAAAAGATTTGAGGTTATAAGTTGGACTCGTGTTTTCCGGTTCACTATCCTTCTCGACATTTTGAGTGGATTCTGCTGTCAAAATTAACTTGAGACTGCGAATAACCAGATTGTAGCCCACGGGAAGTGATTTTGTGATCCTAGGGTTTTGTCTTTCCAATTCTTTTACGGAAATGCCGTATTCTTTAGCAATGCCATACTTGGTTTCTTTGGGCAAAACCTTGCGAGTAACGGTTGTTTCGACGACTTTGCTGTCGATTATCCCCCGCTCGCTAACTATAGCTTCCGTTTTTGGCATGACCTTTTCTTCAACGACAATTGCTTTCTCGTCTTCGATTTCTACTTGGACCGCCGCTGTCTTGGCAATATTTTCCTCTTTTACCGGAATGGCAATTTTTTGTCCAATTTGTAGGGCTTCGGTTTCTAGAATAGGGTTGGCTTTATCTAAGTCAGCTACAGTAATTCCATATTCTTTTGCGATGGCGTACTTTGTTTCATTCGGCAAGACCTCGCGAACAAGACTTTCTGTTAAAATTTCCTTCGTCACATTAACCGGCGAAGCTGCTGTTGTTTTTTGTGTTTTTTTTGATATTTCCTCGATTGAGGTTACTGCTTTTTGATCAGAGTACTTAGCTGGAATATTGATACTTTGTCCGTTGCGTAGTCCGGATTTCCCCAGTGTTGGGTTTATCGCTTTAAGCTCTTCAACGGTTACTCCATATTGTTTTGCTATGCCGTAAAGAGTTTCTTTGGGAAGGACTGCGTGTTTTTTTGAAGGAAAGTTGGTTGCAAGATCGGCATTCGTTTTTTTTGTTTTTGACTCTGCAATTGGAATCAGTAAAACCGACTTATATTTTATGCCGTTTTTGGCGCCCGGATTGAGCTCAAAAATGGCGCTGGTCTTTACATCGTATTGCTGTGCAATTTTGGAAATGGTTTCTCCCTTTGAAACGACGTGTTTCGTGAACTTTTCTTGAGAAAAAGCGCTAAAGCCGCATAAAAAAACTATTGTTAAAATCCAATTTTTGTACCCCATAAATCCTGTTTAAATTTCATCTTCCAATCATGTATCTGCTTGATTTTTAACATTATAAAACATTTCATATTGTTAAAAATTATCGAATTGTCATACCTTAACGTTAAAACGAACAAAAAAAGTATTCTATAAAGGCGAATTTAACCTATAAATACAAATAACGCACTTTTTTAAGAACTCTTTATAAAGAATTTAACAAATCTGAAAATATAAAAAAAAACGCCCCGTTTTCAGAGGGCGTTTTTAGCATTATTTATCCGATCCGAATCATCGGCAAGAACTTAGATTTATGCTTTTCCGGCAGCGATTAAGTTTAATGCTGAACCGGCGACAAACCAACCAATCTGTCCTTCGTTGTAGGTATGGTTAGCCATGATTACATCTTTGCTTCCATCAGCATGAACGAATTCCAATGTTAATGGCTTTCCCGGAGCGAAATCAACTAAATCCGTGAAGTTGATTGTGTCATCTTCCTGGATTTTATCGTAATCCGCTTCATTGGCAAATGTCAATCCTAGCAGACCTTGTTTTTTAAGGTTTGTTTCGTGGATACGAGCGAAAGATTTCACCAATACCGCTTTTACTCCTAAGAAACGAGGCTCCATTGCGGCATGCTCGCGAGATGACCCTTCACCATAGTTATGGTCACCCACAACAATTGAAGGAACTCCAGCAGCTTTGTATGCACGCGCTACAGCAGGAACGGCATCATAGGTTCCAGTCAACTGATTTTTAACCATATTTGTTTTTTGGTTGAATGCATTGATGGCACCAATCAACATATTATTTGAGATATTATCTAAATGCCCGCGGTAACGCAACCATGGTCCCGCCATAGAAATGTGATCTGTGGTACATTTCCCGAATGCTTTGATAAGCAATTTGGCACCAACAATGTTTTTTCCATCCCATGGAGCAAAAGGAGCCAAAAGTTGCAAACGTTCAGAAGTTTCGCTCACGGCCACTTGAATACCTGAACCGTCAGCAGCTGGGGCTTGAAAACCTGGGTCTTCAGCTTCAAAACCTTTTTTCGGCAATTCGTCACCTGTTGGTGCTTCTAACATCACTTCCTCTCCGTCCTCATTGATCAAGGTATCGGTCAACGGATTGAAACTTAAATCTCCTGCTATGGCCATAGCGGTCACCAATTCTGGTGAACCTACGAAAGCCAATGTATTTGGGTTTCCGTCAGCACGTTTAGAAAAGTTACGGTTAAAAGAGTGAACTATAGTGTTACGCTCTTCTTTTTCAGCCCCTTCTCTATCCCACATTCCGATACATGGTCCGCAAGCATTTGCAAAAACAGTTGCACCAATTTTATCGAAAGTGTCAATAAAACCGTCACGCTCGATTGTATAACGAACCGCTTCAGAACCTGGAGTGATCGTGAATTTTGATTTTAATTTTAATTTTTTGTCGGTAACTTGTTTGGCTATTGAAGCGGCACGAGAGATATCTTCATAAGAAGAGTTGGTACAAGAACCAATCAAACTTACTTCAATTTTCAATGGCCAGTTATTTTTAATCGCTGTTTCTTTCATTTTAGAAATTGGCGTTGCCAAATCCGGTGTGAAAGGACCGTTTAAATGCGGTTCCAGTTCTGAAAGATTGATTTCGATAACCTGATCAAAATACTTTTCTGGATTAGCATAGACTTCAGCATCACCCGTTAAATAGTCTGCTACTTTATCCGCGGCATCTGCTACATCCGCTCTGTTGGTGGAACGCAAATAACGCCCCATAGAAGCATCATATCCAAATGTAGAAGTGGTTGCACCAATTTCAGCACCCATGTTACAGATTGTGCCTTTACCAGTGCAAGACATAGACGTTGCACCTTCTCCGAAATATTCAACGATAGCTCCGGTTCCTCCTTTTACGGTAAGAATTCCAGCCACTTTAAGGATAACATCTTTTGGAGCTGCCCAACCTGAAAGTTTACCTGTTAATTTGATTCCGATTAGTTTAGGGAATTTCAGTTCCCAAGCCATTCCAGACATTACATCTACAGCATCCGCACCACCAACACCAATGGCAACCATACCTAAACCACCCGCATTTACAGTATGTGAATCGGTACCAATCATCATTCCACCTGGAAATGCATAGTTCTCAAGAACTACCTGATGAATAATTCCGGCTCCCGGTTTCCAAAAACCAATACCGTACTTATTAGACACTGATGAAAGAAATTCAAAAACCTCATTGCTTTGCGTTTTTGCTCTGGCCAAATCGGTAACAGCATCAACTTTAGCTTGAATCAGGTGATCACAGTGCACCGTTGTCGGAACTGCCACTTTAGATTTTCCTGCATGCATGAATTGCAGTAATGCCATTTGTGCCGTTGCATCTTGACAAGCCACTCTATCCGGGGCGAAATCGACATAGTCCTTACCTCTTCCAAAAGCTTTAGATGGCAAACCATCCCAAAGGTGATTGTATAAAATTTTCTCTGTTAAAGTAAGTGGATGCCCCACAATTTCCCGTGCTTTATCAACACGAGTCGCCATGTTGTTATACACTTTTTTAATCATTTCAATATCAAAAGCCATAATATAAGTGTTTTTTGTTGTTCTATTTTAGACTCCACAATATACAAAAAAAGCCCGAGTTTATGGCTCGGGCTTCTTAATATATTTGATAGACAATCTGTAATTATCTAACTAATTGCTTATGAGGAGGTGCAAACTTAGTCAAGTTGATCCCTTTTACAGCAGATTTGTATTCTTCTATAGTAGGAGTTCTACCTAGGATTGTAGACAAAACAACAACTGGTGTCGACGAAAGTAAAGATTCTCCTTTTTTACCTTCACTATCCTCAACAACTCTTCCTTGGAAAAGACGCGTAGAAGTTGCCATTACAGTATCTCCTTTGGCCGCTTTTTCCTGATTACCCATGCATAGATTACATCCTGGACGCTCCAAATACAACATTTTTTCGTACGATGTACGCGCTATCGCTTTAGGTATGTTATCGTCAAATTCGAAACCTGAATATTTTTGTAAAATTTCCCAGTCTCCTTCTTTCTTCAATTCGTCAACAATATTGTACGTAGGAGGAGCTACAACTAGTGGCGCTTTAAATTCCACTTTACCTTCTTGCGCATCTATATTCTTAAGCATTTGAGCAAGAATTTTCATATCGCCTTTATGAACCATACAAGACCCAATGAAACCAAGATCTACTTTTTTATCACCACCATAGAAAGATAATGGTCTAATTGTATCGTGAGTATATCGTTTAGAAACATCAATGTTATTTACATCTGGATCCGCAATCATTGGCTCTGCAATTACATCAAGATCAACAACAACTTCAGCAAAATACTTAGCATCTGCATCTGGAGTCAATGCTGGTTTCTCACCTGATTTGATTTCCGCTATTCGCTTGTCAGCAATAGCAATCAATCCTTTAAGAACTTGTGTTTTATTATCCATCCCTTTATCAATCATGATCTGGATTCTACCTTTTGCGATCTCTAATGATTCGATCAAAGTAGCATCTTCAGAAATACAGATAGATGCTTTCGCTTTCATCTCTGCAGTCCAATCCGTAAATGTAAATGATTGGTCAGCTGTAAGAGTACCAATATGTACCTCAATAACCCTACCTTGGAAAACATTATCTCCTTTAAACTGATGAAGCATCTGAGATTGAGTAGCATGAACTACATCACGGAAATCCATATATTCCTTCATCTCCCCTTTGAACGTTACCTTCACTGATTGCGGGATCGGCATAGAAGCCTCACCTGTAGCCAATGCAAGCGCAACAGTTCCTGAGTCAGCACCAAAAGCAACACCTTTAGACATTCTCGTATGGGAGTCACCACCAATAGTAATTGCCCAATCATCAACCGTAAGATCATTAAGTACCTTGTGAATAACATCCGTCATTGCAAGATATTCTCCTTTAGGGTCACGTGCAGTAATCAAACCGAAGTCGTTCATAAACTTCATTAATCTAGGGATATTTGCTTTTGACTTATTGTCCCAAACTGAAGCAGTATGACAACCTGATTGGTAAGCGCCATCAACAATTGGAGAAATCACAGTTGCAGCCATAGACTCCAATTCCTGAGATGTCATCAAACCAGTCGTATCTTGGGATCCAACAATGTTTACTTCCACACGCACATCTGAACCCGCGTGCAACACCTTGCCTGGAGTTGTTCCAACGGCGTTTTTATTGAATATCTTTTCTACTGCCGTAAGACCTTGTCCTTCGATGGAAACTTCTTTTGAAGCAGCATATACCTGAGGTATATCTATATTTAAAGTTTTAGCTGCGAATGTCTGTAGTTTTTTACCGAAAACGATAGCATAAGATCCACCAGCTTTTATAAATTCCACTTTTTGAGGAGTTAAAGAAGATGAAATATCAATCAATTCTTTATCACCATTATAAAGTTTCTTCGTTTTTGTATTGATAGTAAGAACAGTTCCAGTAGCAACAGAGTAAACTTCTTCAAGAATAGCTTCTCCTGCCTCATCAAGAACAACATTCCCTTGCGCATCTAGCTTTTTTGCCCAGTTTTTAAGATCAATTCCAATTCCACCTGTAACCCCTACAGTTGTTAGAAAAATCGGAGAAATGCCGTTTGTACCGGCAATAATCGGAGCAATGTTGATAAATGGAACATAAGGACTTGCTTTTTTACCTGTCCATAACGCCACGTTGTTTACACCTGACATTCTTGATGACCCTACGCCCATAGTACCTCTCTCAGCTATTAGCATAACGCTCTTATCTGGATTCGCTTCCGCTAATGCTTTGATTTCATCTTGTGCTTCAGGGGAAATCAAACATTTACCATGAAGTTCACGATCAGATCTTGAGTGTGCTTGATTCCCTGGGGAAAGTAAATCGGTTGAAATGTCACCTTCACCAGCAATATAGGTAATTACCTTAATTTCTTCTGCTATTTCAGGTAATTTAGTAAAGAACTCAGCCTTAGCATAGCTTTCCAGAATTGCTGCAGCTATTGGGTTACCGTTTTTGAACGCTTCTTCTAAACGATCCGTATCCGCTTCATAAAGAAAAACTTGTGTCTTTAAAACGGCTGCAGCTTCTTTAGCAATAGCTTCATCAGAACCAACAGCCAAATCAAGCAATACTTCAATAGAAGTACCACCCTTCATGTGTGATAACAATTCTAAGGCAAAAGCAGGAGTGATTTCAGCAACTACTGATTCCGCTAGAATGATTTCTTTCAAAAATTTAGCTTTCACACCAGCTGCAGGGGTAGTACCCGGTACAACATTATAAATAAAGAAGTTAAGAGAATCCGCTCTATCCTTGTTATTCAAATCTTTAATTTGCAAAATGATTTCGCTTAGTAATTCAGCCCCATCAATTGGCTTCGGGTTAAGCCCTTGGATTTTTCTTTCTTCAATCTCTTGAATGTAATCGGTATAAGTATTCATAATAGAGGTCTTTTTCAATTTTAATAGCAGATTCCATTGAAAATTTCAATATCGAAAAGCCATTGTATAGTAGGTCCTTTTTGTTTGCAAGTGCAAATTTACATATTAAAGGTGAGAACTAAAAAAATTTAATGAAGACGCCCTTTTGAAAAATTATTATTATCTAATACTGATTTTTATTACATATAATTGTCAAAATGAAAAAAAATTAACATATTTTTAATTAATCAGCAATTAATCATTTGCATAAGTATTTATTCTAAAATGCAGAAATTTCATCCAAAGAGAAAACGTTGTAGTTCATTCCGAATCCAAGTCTAAAACAACTAATAAAAATCACTTTAAAGCAACTTTGAAATAATCATTTCTTCGGTTATTCCTTCGGCATCCGCCTTGTAGTTTTTGATAATCCTGTGGCGCAAAATTCCTGTTGCCACAGCTTTTACATCTTCGATGTCAGGAGAAAATTTCCCATTGAAAGCCGCGTGCGCTTTGGCAGCCAAAATTAGGTTTTGCGATGCTCTAGGTCCAGCTCCCCAATCCAGATAACTTTTTACATAATCATTAGAAAGTCCGTTGTCTGGACGTGTTCTACTAACCAAGGTCACCGCATATTCAATGACATTGTCCGCTACTGGAATCCGGCGGATCAAGAATTGGAAATCGATAATTTCTTGTGAAGTAAACAATGGGTTGATCGTATTGACTATATCCGAAGTGGTTCGTTTTACCACCTGAACTTCCTCTGCAAAAGAAGGATATTCGAGTTTGATGGCAAACATAAAACGGTCCAGTTGCGCTTCCGGCAATGGGTAAGTACCTTCCTGTTCTATGGGATTTTGGGTTGCCAAAACAAAATAAGGCAAGTCCAACTTGTAGTTTTCCCCGGCAATCGTGACTGAACGCTCCTGCATGGCTTCTAATAATGCCGCTTGCGTTTTTGGCGGCGTCCTGTTGATTTCATCCGCCAGGATTATGTTCGAAAAAACAGGCCCTTTCAAGAACTTGAATTGACGGTTTTCATCTAATATTTCGCTCCCTAATATGTCGGAAGGCATTAGATCAGGAGTAAACTGGATTCTTTTGAAATTAAGACCCAAAGCTTGCGCCAGCGTATTTACCATTAAAGTTTTGGCCAGTCCTGGAACTCCAACCAAAAGTGCGTGACCTCCAGAAAAAATACAAAGTAATATCTGATCTACCACGGCATCCTGACCCACGATAATTTTAGCAATTTCGCTTTTCAGCTCATTTCGCTTTTTAACCAAATTATGTATTGCAGCTACGTCAGACATTTTAAAAAGTATTTTAAATTAAAAAAGAGTTAACCCTATGAAATCATAAAGCTAACTCTTTTTATTTATTTAACAGAAATTATTTTTTTAACCAATTATTGGTAAACTCACAGTCTCTATATTCCCCTAGGATTTTAATGTAGGTTTCATTTATTTTTTCGTCAAACCATTTTCCTATCACCCTAAACTGTTTTTCCTTTAGCGCCAATTGCTTGATTTTTATATAATCAGTTGCATAGTTGGCGGTGTGCTCGTTTATCCTATTAGTAACGGTAATTAGCTTATAGCTTTTTCTTCCTTGTTCATCAATATCAATAATAGGTTGGGAAACTTCATCATCTTTTAAATTAGATACCTGACCGTAAAGGGAAGGGTCCATTTTTGTCAGTTCAAAACGGGTATCTTGTGTTTGGGGATTAATTAAAGCTCCTCCATTTGTTTTGGTTTCTTTCTCATCAGAAAATTTTCTTGCCGCCTCTGCAAAAGTTAATTCTTTATCCTCGATTCTTTTTCTGAGTAAAGTGATTTTTTCTTTGGCTTCGTTCAACGCTTCTTCCGTTACTGTAGGTGTCAATAATATATGACGCAATTCTAACTCTTGTCCTTTAATTTTTTCAACATATATGATGTGGAATCCAAAATCAGTCTCGAAAGGTGCAGAAATCTCACCTTCAGCAAGGCTAAAAGCGACATCTTTAAATACTTTTACAAACGGTGTTTTTCTATTCATTTTGTAATAACCACCATTTGATCTTGAACCCGGATCTTGAGAATACAAAACCGCTTTAGTTGCAAAACTGGAACCTTCTTCAATCTCTTTCTTGAACTGGTTCAATTTATCAATCACTTTTCGCTTCTCTTCATCAGATACTTTAGGTGTCACAACAATCTGCGCCACTTCCATTTCTGCCCCGAAAACAGGTAATTCTTCTTTTGGTATCGTTTTGAAAAAATTACGAACTTCTTCAGGCGTAATTTCCACTTCGCCTATAATCTTTTTTTGCATTTCTGAAATCAATCTCTGTTCTTTCAAAATGTCAAAGAAATAGCTTCTGAATTCCTCTTCTGAACTTTTATTGTAATACTTCACTACTTTATCCATAGAACCAATTTGGCCTACCATAGAGTTTATTTTATCTTCCATCACGCCTTTTATCTCAGCATCTGTAACTTTTACACTGTCCTGGATGGCTTGATGCGCATATAATTTATCTTCCAATAATTTCCCTAGCATTTGGCATCTTGTGATATCCTTTACTGAACCACCCTGACTTGAAATCTCTAAGTATGATTTGTCAATATCTGAATCTAAAATGATGTAATCCCCTACAGTGGCAATGATGCCGTCTATTTTCTGTCTTTGATTAGATTGGATTTTTTTAACAGGAGCAACCACACTGTCTTTAATGATTTCTTGCGCTCTGGTGATCGTACCTGAAAAAAGTACAAGAAAAAAAACTAGTGCAATTCTACTATTAATGGACTTCATTTGTATTGTTTTTAATGGCATTATTTGATATTTATATTTTATTGTAAGCATCCTTTTCTACGCTGCAAAGATTTCGTTTACACAGCCCTAATGAATCTGGCCAAATATACGTCATAAGCGTCAAGAAATAAAAATGTTCCTACAAACTTTCCTGAGTGTTAAAGCGAACAAAAATAACAATTCAAATACATAATACAAGTTTCCCTAGTACTATTAACAAAAAATTATAAGCGCTTTTACTAAATCTTCCATTTTGATGATTTCACCTGACAGTTCCTTTAGATAACAACTTCTTACTCGTGACTTTGCAAGTACAAAAACCGAATTAACCCTTTAAACTGATCTGCTCTGATCAATTCTACATTTTCCTCTTTATGAATTCGATTTTAAGCCCAAACACAACTTGTTTTTTACCCTAACAATAAGATTACCAAATATCACTAATTTAAAAGAAACAATGAGCAAACGACTCATTTTTAACAAAATGCATTAAAAGTTGTCAACACTACAACGTTTTCGCTCTTGAATTTAGAATTCGCAAAGTGTTTCACCCGGAAATTTATATACATTAGCAATGCCGTAAAAGAACTATTCGCAAAATAATTGCTTATTTAAAATGCATGTCGCAATTAAATCGTGATTATCCTACCGATATAATCAACAATCACACTGCTATTCAAATCGAATAAAATATAAATACCACTAATATCCAAAAACATTAATTAACCTAAATCAACCATTTCATGAAAAAACCAAATTTTAAGATTTACGCCTTAGCAGCTTTGGCGCTGGGCTTCTACTCATGCAACTCAAACGAGGATATAGTAACCGATTCTGCTGCTGCAGCATCACAATTCAAAGTGGTAGATGTAACTCACCATGATGGACACCCATTCAGCACGGGAACAACAACTTCAGCAACAGGAAAGTATGTCTCAAATCCAGGGGGAGGCGTAATGATGCAAGCTTTTTACTGGGATGTCCCTTCGGGTGGAAACTGGTGGAATACATTAGGTACAAAAGTCACCGCATGGTCCAATGCCGGTATAGGCTCCATCTGGTTGCCGCCAGTTTCCAAAGCGCAAAATGGCCCTTTCTCCATGGGCTATGACCCTACCGATTATTTCGATTTTGGAAACTATAATCAAAACGGCACTATAGAGACTCGTTTTGGTTCCAAAACCGAGTTGGTAAGCCTGATTACCAAAGCACATACTGAAAATATGCAAGTATATGCTGATATGGTACTCAATCACAATAGCGGAGGACAGCTAGAAAACAACCCTTATACAGGAACGCAAACCTACACTAATTTTACTGGCGTTGCTTCAGGAAAATTCCCAAGAACAAGTGCCGATTTTTACAAAAATGCATACGGAAACAATGACGAAGGCGCTTTTGGAGGTTTTCCGGACCTCGCGCATGTGACCCCTAACGTGCAGAATTGGCTTTGGTTGCGCACTGATGGCGTGGGTAAGTACTATAAAAACACAATGAAATTTGACGGTTGGAGATTTGACTACGTAAAAGGTTTTGGACCATGGGTTGTCAAAGACTGGAATGCAAACGTAGGTGGCTTCTCCGTGGGAGAGTATTGGGATTCAAACGTAAACACTTTGGAATGGTGGGCCAACAACGCCAACAGTTCCGTATTTGATTTCGCCTGCTATTATAAAATGAATGACGCTTTTGACGGGAATAACCTTAATCTGTTGAACGATGATATGATGTGGAAAAGAAACCCGTACAAAGCGGTTACTTTCGTAACTAATCATGACACCGATGAAATTTGGAAAAAAGAATTGGCTTATGCTTACATTCTTACGCACGAAGGATACCCAACTATCTTTTACAGGGATTATGAAGAATGGCTGAACAAGGCAAAGATGGACAACCTTATTTGGATACACAACAATAAAGCAACCGGAACGACATCAATTTTATATGCCGATAACGACGAGTACATTGCCCGAAGAAACGGCTATAACGGAAACCCAGGATTAGTTGTTTACATAAACAATTCTTCCTCATGGTTAGAAAGATGGGTACCTACCAACTGGACCAATGCTCAAATCAAGGATTTTACAGGTAATTCTAATTGGTTACCAACAACCCAAGGAGACAAATGGGTAAAAATCCAAAGTCCTCCAAACAGTTATTCAGTTTGGTCAATTAACATGTAAAGAGTTTAGATTTCGATATAAATGAGGCTGTCCTAAAAGACAGCCTCATTTTTTTTTATTGCATTTATAAGTAGTACTTTTGCAGACTATTTATACGATACATGAGCTTTTTAAAAGAAATACAACGAAGAAGAACTTTCGGAATTATCTCGCATCCCGATGCAGGTAAAACAACACTTACAGAAAAACTCCTCCTTTTTGGTGGGGCGATTCAAGAAGCGGGTGCTGTAAAAAACAACAAAATCAAAAAAGGAGCAACTAGTGATTTCATGGAAATTGAACGTCAGAGGGGGATTTCTGTTTCCACCTCCGTTTTAGCTTTTAATTACAAAGAAAAAAAAATAAATATTCTTGATACCCCAGGGCACAAGGATTTTGCAGAAGACACCTTTAGAACTTTGACTGCTGTCGACAGCGTCATTGTGGTGATTGATGTTGCCAAAGGAGTCGAGGAACAAACGGAGAAATTAGTCGCCGTATGTAGAATGCGAAAAATTCCCATCATCATTTTCATCAATAAAATGGATCGTGAAGGAAAAGACGCGTTTGACTTAATGGACGAAGTCGAGCAAAAACTGGGACTAACTGTTACGCCACTTAGTTTCCCAATAGGGATGGGTTACGACTTTCAGGGGATTTATAATTTATGGGAGAAAAACATAAATTTATTTAGTGGCGACAACCGCAAGAACATCGAAGAAACCATCGCTTTTTCCGATGTGCAAAATCCCGAACTGGAAAAAATAATTGGTCAAAAACCAGCCGACACACTAAGGGAAGAACTAGAATTGATCGATGAAGTTTATCCTAAATTTGATCGCCAGGATTATCTGGACGGGAAGCTACAACCCGTGTTTTTTGGTTCGGCATTAAATAATTTTGGTGTACGGGAACTATTGGATTGCTTTGTCGCCATAGCGCCATCGCCAAGAGCAAAAGAGTCCGAAACCAGATTAGTCGATCCTAAAGAAGAGAAAATGTCAGGGTTCGTGTTTAAGATCCATGCCAATATGGACCCTAAACACAGAGACAGATTGGCATTTATAAAAATTGTATCGGGAACTTTTGAAAGAAATAAACCATACTATCATGTACGTCAAAAAAAGAATTTAAAATTTTCAAGCCCGAACGCCTTTTTTGCCGAGAAAAAAGAAATAGTTGACATTTCTTATCCTGGGGACATAGTAGGACTTCACGATACGGGAAACTTTAAAATTGGAGACACCTTGACTGAAGGGGAAATCATGAGCTTCAAAGGTATCCCAAGTTTCTCCCCAGAGCATTTTAGATACATCAACAACGCCGATCCGATGAAAGCCAAACAGCTTGACAAAGGTATTGACCAGTTGATGGATGAGGGTGTCGCCCAGTTATTTACACTGGAAATGAACAACAGAAAAATCATTGGAACAGTTGGCGCGCTTCAGTATGAAGTAATCCAATACCGTTTAGAGCACGAATACGGCGCTAAATGTACCTATGAGAACTTCCCTGTTCATAAAGCTTGTTGGGTAAAACCCGATGATGCTAAAAACAATGAGTTCAAAGAATTCAGAAGAATCAAACAGAAGTTCTTGGCTCACGATAAATATGGCCAATTGGTATTTCTTGCCGATTCGGATTTCACCATTCAAATGACACAAAATAAGTACCCGAGTGTGAAACTATTTTTTACATCTGAGTTTGATTAAATAGAAAGAAAATATATCGCACAAAAAAACGCTAATTTACAAATTAGCGTTTTTTTTTATATCTATAAGGGAGTAATCTTTTTCTGTTTAAGCTAGTGAACTTTCGAAATTAACAGCTTTCTTTAAAAAAGCTTTGATCAGCAAACGGTTGGGCGCCAATCCTGATGTCATTATTTTTTTCTTTGTGTTGATGCCTTCAGTTGAAATTGTGCTATTTGGATCTTGTTTTGAGCCCATGAACCAAAGAACGAAATCCATATTAGAAGTTGAAGTGCTTTCTTCTTTTGCATCACTGACGATTTCTTTCGTATTTGAGATAACGCTTTCTTTCTTGGTCTCCTGACCAAAAACGGAAACATTTGAAAGAAATATAAAAACAAACATAAGTAAAACAGTCATGTTTTTTAGTGCGTTGTCTTTATTTGAAAAATCGTTCATAAATGAATTTGTTATTCAATGACCACTAAGTGTCATCTAATCTGCCGCAAACGTAAATCAATAATACGCCACCGTAAAATCTTTCCGACGAAAGACCATAATTATCTGTTAAACGGTAAAATAACACCTTAGAGCCACCATTAAACTCATTCGCTACTAAAAAAACGCAATGAAAAACAACGACATAAAAGGATTTGAATAAAAATTGATCAGAACGAAAAAGCGAAAAAATACGCTACACTGTAGCAAAAATGAGTGGAATCTTGACCCAACAGATCAAAATTACGCGCATAAAAAAAGGCTCCATTTCTGGAGCCTTTTCTGTATAATTATGCTTGTCCCGCGGGACCAAAGTTAAGTGGAATTGGAGGTTGTTCTGTGTCTTTAATTTCGCCATGAGCGAGTTCAAAACGGTGAATGTTTTCTCCAATTGCCTTTAACAATCTTTTGGCGTGCTGCGGTGTCAAGACAATTCTTGATTTTACTTTGGCCTTTGGAATACCAGGCATGATACTTACAAAATCTAAAACAAATTCAGATGATGAATGGTTGATTATGGCTAGATTGGAATAAATCCCTTCAGCCGTTTTCTCGTCCAGTTCGATATTAATTTGCTCTTGTTGTTGTTTAGAATTACTCATGTCTTAATAAATATATTCCTCTTTATTTGCCATCATATCATTATAGTCTTCTTTTGAACCTACAATCGTGTGATCATATTCTCTCATACCAGTACCGGCAGGAATTCTGTGACCTACAATTACATTTTCTTTCAATCCTTCTAAGTAGTCAATTTTACCTGCAACAGCAGCTTCATTTAACACTTTAGTAGTCTCTTGGAAAGAAGCAGCCGAAATAAATGATTTCGTTTGAAGCGATGCTCTTGTAATTCCTTGTAAAACAGGAGTTCCAGTTGCAGTGATAACATCACGAGCCACAACGATATTTTTATCGGTACGTTTCAAAAGAGAATTTTCATCACGCAACTCACGAGGCGAGATAATTTGACCTTCTTTTAAGTTAGCAGAATCTCCAGCATCTTCAATTACTTTCATTCCGTATAATTTATCATTTTGGTAGATAAAGTCTTTGGTATGAATCAATTGATCTTCTAGGAATAATGTATCCCCTGGATCTTGCACTCTAACTTTACGCATCATTTGACGTATTACTACTTCAAAGTGCTTGTCGTTAATTTTTACCCCTTGCAAACGGTATACTTCTTGAATTTCATTAACCAAATACTGTTGAACAGCAGCAGGCCCTTTAATTCTTAAGATGTCTTCCGGAGTGATTGCCCCATCAGACAAAGGAACACCAGCTCTAACGAAGTCATTCTCTTGAACAAGAATTTGACTTGAAAGTTTAACTAAGTATTTCTTAACCTCACCAAATTTGGATTCAATTATAATCTCACGGTTACCTCTTTTGATTTTTCCAAAAGAAACAACACCATCGATTTCTGAAACCACAGCTGGGTTTGAAGGATTACGAGCTTCTAAAAGTTCGGTAATTCTTGGTAGACCTCCAGTGATATCTCCTGATTTAGAAGAACGACGTGGAATTTTAACCAATACTTTACCTGCTTTAATTTTCTCACCATTTTCTACCATCAAGTGGGCTCCAACTGGTAAGTTGTAAGAACGAATCAATTCATTGTCTTTACCGTAAACCAATAATGTTGGAATTAATTTTTTGGCTCTAGACTCAGAAATTACTTTTTCTTGGAAACCGGTTTGCTCATCAATTTCAACCATGTAAGATTGACCTTGCTCTAATTCTTCGTAAGCAATTTTTCCAGTAAACTCAGAAACAATAACTCCATTATATGGATCCCATTTACAGATCACATCTCCTTTTGAAACAGACTGACCGTCTTTTACAAAAATACTTGAACCGTAAGGAATGTTGTGCGTATTTAATACAATGCCTGTTTTAGCATCAACTAATTTTAATTCAGTTGAACGAGAAACAACGATATCAACTGCGTTTCCGTCGTTATCTTCTCCTTTAACAGTTTTTAAATCTTCGATTTCTAGTTTACCGTTAAATTTAGTAACGATGCTAGACTCCTCAGAGATTCCACCCGCAACCCCTCCAACGTGGAAAGTACGTAGTGTCAACTGTGTACCTGGCTCTCCAATAGATTGTGCTGCAATTACACCAACTGCTTCACCTCTTTGTGTCATTTTACCTGTAGCTAAGTTTCTACCGTAACATTTAGCACAAATACCTTTCAACGCTTCACAAGTCAATGGTGAACGAACTTCCACTTTCTCGATAGGAGAAGCTTCGATTTGTTTCATTATTGCCTCAGTGATTTGTTGCCCAGATTGGATCAACACTTCATTAGTTAAAGGATTGATTACGTCTTGCAATGCAACACGTCCTAAAATTCTTTCTCCTAATGATTCAACAATTTCTTCATTCTTTTTCAATGCTGAAACTTCAACACCTCTTAATGTTCCACAATCTTCAATGTTAACAATAACATCTTGAGAAACATCATGCAGCCTTCTTGTTAAATATCCTGCATCAGCCGTTTTCAAGGCAGTATCCGCAAGACCTTTACGCGCACCGTGAGTAGAGATAAAGTACTCAAGGATAGAAAGACCTTCCTTAAAGTTAGAAAGAATCGGGTTTTCAATAATTTCACCACCACCAGCAGTCGATTTTTTAGGCTTAGCCATCAAACCACGCATACCGGTTAACTGACGAATTTGTTCTTTGGAACCCCTCGCTCCAGAATCAAGCATCATATACACCGAGTTGAAACCTTGTTGGTCTTCTCTAATGTTTTTCATTGCTAATTCAGTAAGCTGAGCATTTGCAGAAGTCCATACATCAATAACTTGGTTGTAACGTTCGTTATTTGTAATAAGACCCATGTTATAATTTGCAGAGATACCTTCAACTTGCTCTCTAGCATCTGCAATTAATTTTGGTTTTTGTTCTGGAATTCTAATATCACCCAATGAGAATGACAATCCACCTCTAAAGGCAAATTTGTACCCCATATCTTTCATGTTATCCAAGAAAGCTGCCGTTTCAGGCACACTAGTCGCGTTTAATACGTGACCAATAATATCTCTAAGGTTTTTCTTAGTTAATACATCATTGATATAACCTGCCGCTTCTGGCACTACTTCGTTAAAAATAACACGCCCAGCGGTTGTTTGAATAATTTTGTAAACCAATTCTCCAGCTTCATTAAAATCTTTTGCTCTTATTCTCACACGAGCATTCAATTCTAATCTTCCCTCATTCAAAGCAATATTTACTTCTTCAGCAGAGTAGAAAGTGATTCCTTCACCTAAAATTTTATGTTCAGGAGTAGACAAACGTTCTTTGGTCATATAATATAGACCTAAAACCATATCTTGAGAAGGTACCGTGATTGGCGCACCATTTGCAGGATTCAGAATGTTATGAGAAGCCAACATTAACAATTGTGCTTCAAGAATAGCTTCTGGTCCTAACGGTAAATGTACCGCCATTTGATCCCCATCAAAATCCGCATTAAATGCAGTACAAACTAAAGGGTGCAATTGGATTGCTTTTCCTTCAATTAATTTTGGTTGGAATGCTTGGATACCTAATCTGTGCAAAGTAGGAGCACGATTCAGCAATATAGGATGTCCCTTAATTACATTTTCAAGGATGTCCCAAACTACAGGCTCTTTTTTGTCTATTATTTTTTTGGCTGATTTAACCGTTTTTACAATTCCTCTTTCTATCAATTTACGGATAACGAAAGGTTTGTAAAGTTCAGCCGCCATATCTTTAGGGATACCGCATTCGAACAATTTCAATTCAGGTCCAACAACAATTACCGAACGAGCGGAATAATCCACACGTTTTCCAAGTAAGTTTTGACGGAAACGTCCTTGCTTACCTTTAAGGGAATCAGATAATGATTTTAATGGTCTGTTTGATTCTGTTTTTACTGCAGAAGCCTTACGTGTATTGTCAAATAATGAATCCACCGATTCTTGCAACATACGTTTTTCGTTTCTCAAGATAACTTCTGGAGCTTTGATCTCCATTAATCTTTTCAAACGGTTATTACGAATGATTACACGACGGTATAAGTCATTTAAATCTGAAGTCGCAAAACGACCACCATCAAGAGGCACAAGAGGACGCAATTCCGGCGGTATAACTGGTACCACTTTCATAATCATCCATTCAGGGCGATTCTCACGGTTCAAGTTAGACTCACGGAAAGATTCAACAACTTGTAATCTTTTTAATGCTTCAGTCTTACGTTGTTTAGACGTTTCATTGTTTGCTTTATGTCTCAATTCATAAGACAATTCGTCAAGATCTATTCTTGCCAATAAATCCATAATACATTCTGCTCCCATTTTGGCAACGAATTTATTAGGATCAAAATCGTCAAGATATTGATTGTCCGCAGGAAGAGTATCTAAGATATTCAAATATTCTTCTTCGGTTAAGAAATCTAATCTTTGTACTGATTCACCTTCACCATTTTTCGCAATACCGGCTTGGATCACTACGTATCTTTCGTAGTAGATGATCATATCTAATTTCTTAGACGGAAGACCAAGTATGTAACCAATTTTGTTAGGAAGAGAACGGAAATACCAGATATGAGCAATTGGCACAACAAGGTTGATGTGACCTACTCTATCTCTACGTACTTTTTTCTCAGTAACTTCAACACCACAACGGTCACAAATGATTCCTTTGTAACGGATTCTTTTGTATTTACCACAAGCACATTCAAAATCTTTAACTGGTCCGAAAATTCTTTCGCAGAAAAGACCGTCACGTTCTGGTTTGTGTGTTCTGTAGTTGATAGTTTCTGGCTTCAAAACTTCACCTCTTGATTCTTTCAAGATAGATTCAGGAGAAGCTAGTCCTATCGAAATTTTATTGAACCTTTTTACAGGATTCTTATCTTTATTATTTCTATTATTCATCATAGTTTTTACTATTGATTTATTAGCAATTGAAAATTGGTTTTAGACTTACGATCTTCCAATATCTATCGAGCGAATCGCTCAAAAAAACTGGTAAAATCCCTAAGCCACTTCCTCGGGTTACTTCTCTAAACTTTAATAATGTATTAAAGTGCTATTTACAAAACCTACTGGTTTACATAAAAAATCGGAACGGGTTACGGGTATAAATCTTAAAAACTCTTAAAAATGAGTAATCAGCCCCGATAAAAATCGGGACTGACAACTACAAACTATTTTTATTCTTCTAATCTAATGTCTAATCCAAGACCTTTCAATTCATGCATCAATACATTGAATGATTCAGGTAATCCTGGTTCTGGCATAGACTCTCCTTTTACGATTGCTTCGTAAGTTTTAGCTCTACCGATAACGTCATCAGACTTAACTGTCAAGATTTCTCTAAGTGTACTTGATGCTCCATAAGCCTCAAGTGCCCAAACTTCCATCTCTCCAAAACGTTGTCCACCAAATTGCGCTTTACCACCAAGTGGTTGTTGCGTAATCAATGAGTACGGTCCGATTGAACGTGCGTGCATCTTGTCATCAACCATATGTCCTAATTTCAACATATAGATAACTCCAACAGTCGCTGCTTGATGGAAACGCTCTCCAGTTCCACCATCGTAAAGGTGTGTATGTCCAAAGCGTGGTATTCCAGCTTCGTCAGTCAATTCGTTGATTTGGTCAAGAGAAGCACCATCGAAAATTGGAGTAGCAAATTTTCTACCCAAGTTTTGTCCAGCCCAACCTAATACCGTCTCATAAATTTGACCGATGTTCATACGTGAAGGTACCCCTAATGGATTTAACACGATATCAACTGGCGTTCCGTCTTCAAGGAAAGGCATATCTTCATGACGAACGATTCTTGCAACAATACCTTTGTTACCGTGACGTCCCGCCATTTTATCCCCAACTTTCAACTTACGTTTTTTGGCAATATATACTTTAGCTAATTTCAAAATTCCAGCAGGTAATTCATCACCTACAGTAATCGTGAATTTCTCTCTACGCAATGCACCTTGTAGATCGTTCAATTTAATTTTATAGTTATGAATTAAATCATTAACCATTTTATTGGTTGCATCATCAGCAACCCATTGACCTTTACTTAAGTGAGCAAAATCTTCAACAGCGTTAAGCATTTTCTGAGTGTATTTTTTACCTTTTGGTAAAACTTCTTCACCCAAATCATTCATTACACCTTGAGATGTTTTACCGTTAACGATTAAGAAAAGTTTCTCAATTAATTTGTCTTTCAATTCAACAAATTTAACTTCGAATTCCATTTCTAAAGCGCCTAAAGCATCTTTATCTTGCGTACGTTTGCGTTTATCTTTTACTGCTCTTGCGAACAATTTTTTATCTAAAACAACACCATGTAAAGAAGGAGAAGCTTTCAATGAAGCATCTTTTACATCACCTGCTTTATCCCCAAAGATTGCACGAAGCAATTTCTCTTCAGGAGTAGGATCTGATTCTCCTTTTGGAGTAATTTTTCCGATCAAAATGTCACCAGGTTTAACCTCGGCTCCAATTCTAATCATACCATTTTCATCCAAATCTTTAGTAGCTTCTTCAGAAACGTTTGGTATATCGTTAGTCAATTCTTCGTTACCTAGTTTAGTATCTCTCACTTCTAATGAATAATCATCAACGTGAATAGACGTAAATATATCGTCACGAACTACTTTTTCAGAAATTACAATCGCATCCTCAAAGTTGTATCCTTTCCATGGCATAAACGCCACTTTTAAGTTACGACCTAAAGCTAATTCACCATTTTGGGTTGCATAACCTTCTGATAATACTTGTCCAAGAACCACTCTATCCCCTCTTCTTACGATAGGTTTAAGGTTGATACTTGTCCCTTGATTGGTTTTTCTAAATTTAATTAGATTGTATGTTTTCTCATCAGAATCAAAACTTACCATCCTTTCTTCTTCAGAACGATCGTATTTGATAGTGATGATATTTGCATCTACATATTCAATAACTCCATCTCCTTCAGCGTTAATTAAAACTCTAGAATCAGAAGCAACTTGACGCTCTAAACCAGTTCCAACAATTGGAGCTTCAGGACGAATTAATGGTACGGCCTGACGCATCATGTTAGATCCCATCAAGGCTCTATTCGCATCATCATGTTCTAAGAAAGGAATCAAAGAAGCAGAAATCGAAGCAATTTGATTTGGTGCAACATCCGCGTAATCCACTTTTATAGGGTCAATTACTGGGAAATCACCTTCCATTCTCGCAATTACATTCTCAGCGGTAATTTTTCCGGTATTATCCATCTTAATATTCGCCTGAGAAATCAGCATTCCTTCTTCTTCTTCAGCGCTTAAGTAAATTGGAGTAGATACTAAATCTACAGTTCCATTAGTTACTTTGCGGTAAGGTGTTTCGATGAAACCCATTCCGTTTACTTTAGCATAAACTCCAAGAGAAGATATCAAACCAATGTTTGGTCCCTCTGGTGTTTCAATAGGACATAAACGTCCGTAGTGCGTATAGTGAACATCACGTACCTCAAAACCTGCTCTCTCTCTCGAAAGTCCACCTGGTCCTAGCGCAGATAATCTTCTTTTGTGCGTAATCTCGGCAAGTGGATTCGTTTGATCCATAAACTGAGACAATTGGTTAGTACCAAAGAAAGAGTTGATAACAGATGATAATGTTTTAGCATTAATCAAATCTATTGGTGTAAACACCTCGTTATCTCTAACGTTCATACGCTCTCTAATTGTTCTAGCCATACGCGCTAAACCAACACCGAATTGTTGAGACAATTGTTCTCCAACTGTTCTAACACGACGGTTTGATAAGTGATCAATATCATCAATATCCGCTTTCGCATTGATTAATTCGATCAAATATTTTACAATGGTAATGATGTCTTCTTTGGTAAGCACTTGCTTTTCCATCGGAGTATCTAAACCAAGTTTTTTGTTAATTCTGTAACGACCTACTTCACCTAAGTTGTAACGTTGGTCAGAGAAAAACAATTTATCAATAATACCACGAGCAGTTTCTTCATCAGGCGGTTCTGCGTTACGCAATTGTCTGTAGATATGCTCAACGGCTTCTTTTTCAGAATTGGTTGGATCTTTTTGTAGCGTATTATGGATGATGGAATAATCAACTTGATTATTATCTTCTTTATGCAACAAAATAGATTTAACGTTAGAATCGATGATTTCCTCAACATTATCTTTATCGATAATGGTATCTCTATCAAGGATAATTTCGTTACGTTCGATAGAAACTACTTCACCAGTATCCTCATCTACGAAATCTTCATGCCATGTATTTAATACACGTGCGGCTAATTTTCTACCGATAAATTTTTTAAGTCCTGTTTTAGACACTTTAATCTCTTCGGCAAGGTCGAAAATCTCAAGGATATCCTTGTCTCTTTCAAAACCAATAGCACGGAATAAAGTGGTAACAGGTAATTTTTTCTTTCTGTCGATATAAGCGTACATTACGCTATTGATATCTGTTGAAAATTCTATCCAAGATCCTTTAAAAGGAATTACTCTGGCAGAATATAATTTTGTTCCGTTAGCATGGAATGACTGTCCAAAGAAAACACCTGGAGAACGGTGTAGTTGAGAAACAACAACACGTTCAGCACCATTGATTACAAAAGTACCGCTTGGTGTCATGTAAGGAATTGTACCTAGATATACATCTTGTACAATTGTCTCAAAATCTTCATGCTCTGGATCTGTACAATATAGTTTCAACCTTGCTTTTAAAGGTACACTATGAGTCAGTCCTCTCTCTATACATTCTTGAATTGTATAACGTGGTGGATCTACAAAGTAGTCAAGGAATTCCAATACAAAGTTATTTCTTGTATCTGTAATTGGAAAGTTTTCCATGAAGGTATTATAAAGTCCTTCATTGCCTCTTTCATCAGATTTAGTTTCTAATTGAAAAAAATCTTGAAAAGATTTTACCTGAACATCTAGGAAATCTGGATAGTTCGGGATATTTTTTGTAGAGGCAAAATTCAATCTTTCGGTCTGATTTGTTATCATCAATGGACAAAATTTTGATTATAAAAGTAATTTTTTGTGTATAAATAGGGTTCTATTTATACTTTTCTTTTACTTCCATTACATCTTTAAAAACCAATTTAAGATAACTACTTTCTTATTATCTGTTAATTTTTTTTCCTCGTAATGGGTAAAATGAACTTAATTTAAAAGGCTATTTTGTATCAAAACAATATAGACTTTCATTATACGAAAAATGGTTTAGGTCTTTGGGCGACTAAACCCAAGACCTAAACCTTAATCTAAAACTATGTGAGAATTATTTTAATTCAACTACAGCTCCAGCTTCTTCTAAAGATTTTTTAAGACCTTCAGCCTCTTCTTTAGAAACACCTTCTTTAACATTTGATGGTGCAGAATCAACTACATCTTTAGCTTCTTTCAAACCTAAACCTGTAAGTTCTTTTACCATTTTCACAACTGCTAATTTAGAAGCACCAGCTTCTTTCAATACAACTGTAAATTCTGTTTGAACGTCTTCAGCAGCAGCGTCACCACCACCTGAAACTACTACAGCTGCAGCAGCTGGTTCGATTCCGTACTCATCTTTTAATATTGTTGCTAATTCGTTAACTTCTTTTACAGTTAAATTAACTAATTGTTCTGCGAATTGTTTCAAATCTGCCATTTTTTCTATCGTTTTAAAATGATTTGTAAAATTATATTTTGTTTATTGTGCGCATTGTAAATAATAAAAATTGAGATAAACTCTATTTCTATTATGCTTCTGTTTCAACTGCCTCTTCTTTAGCGAATTGATTTTGAAGAGCAGAAATAACTCTTTGTGCCGGTGATTGAAGTAATCCAATGATTTCACCAATAAGTTCTTCTTTAGATTTGATAGTTGCTAATGCATCTAATTGATCATCTCCAATATAAACTTCCGCATTGATATAAGCCCCTTTTAAAACTGGCTTAGTCGATTTTTTACGGAAATCTTTTATTATTTTTCCAGGAGCATTTGCGATATCTGAGATAAAAATAGCACTGTTACCAGTCAAAACTGTAGGTAACTCACCATATTCGTTTTCAGAAACCTCCATTGCTTTTACAAGCAAAGTGTTTTTTACTACCTCTAATTTAATATTTGCTTTAAAACAAGCTCTTCTCAACTTTGAAGTTGTGTCTGCATTTAGTCCAGAAATATCTGCTATGTAAACAATATTTGTACCAGCTAACTGTGCAGTTAATTCTTCAATCGCGATTGATTTTTCTTCTCTAGTCATACTAAAAATTATTAACTACCAATTATACTGCTTTTGGGTCTAATGCAATAGCAGGACTCATTGTGCTTGTAAGGTAGATACTTTTGATGTAAACTCCTTTAGCCGCAGTTGGTTTAAGTTTGATTAATGTTTGAATAATTTCGTGTGCATTGTCAACAATTTGCTCAGTTCCGAAAGAAACCTTACCAATTCCTGCATGTACGATACCAGTTTTGTCAACTTTAAAATCGATTTTACCGGCTTTTACCTCTTGAACAGCTTTTGCAACATCCATAGTTACAGTACCTGTTTTAGGGTTAGGCATTAAACCTCTAGGTCCTAAAATACGACCTAATGGACCTAATTTACCCATAACGCTAGGCATAGTGATGATTACATCAACATCTGTCCATCCCGCTTTAATTTTTGCTAAATAATCGTCAAGACCTACATAGTCCGCTCCTGCTGCCAAAGCTTCCGCTTCTTTGTCTGGAGTAACCAATGCTAATACTTTAACGTCTTTACCAGTTCCATGAGGCAATGTTACCACACCTCTAACCATTTGATTCGCTTTTCTTGGATCTACACCCAATCGAACTGCGATATCAACAGACTCATCAAATTTTGCAGAAGCAACTACTTTCAATAATGCCGCAGCATCTTTCAAAGAGTATACTCTGTTTTTGTCAATTTTTGAAGCAGCCTCTTTTTGCTTTTTTGTCAATTTTGCCATGTCTTTCTTTTAATTAAAAAGGAGAGTCTCCTGATACAGTTATACCCATAGACCTAGCCGTTCCAGCAACCATACTCATTGCAGCTTCCATTGTGAAAGCGTTTAAGTCTGGCATCTTGTCTTCAGCAATAGCTCTAATTTGTTCCCAAGTAACACTAGCTACTTTTTTACGATTAGGCTCACCAGAACCAGATTTTAGCTTTGCAGCTTCCAATAACTGAACAGCTGCAGGCGGAGTTTTAACAACAAATTCAAATGATTTGTCTTTATACACAGTAATTTGTACTGGGCATATTTTGCCGGGTTTATCCTGAGTTCTAGCATTAAATTGCTTGCAGAACTCCATGATGTTTACCCCAGCAGCTCCTAAAGCAGGTCCAACCGGTGGCGATGGATTCGCAGCACCTCCCTTAACTTGTAGTTTAACTACTTTACTAATTTCTTTAGCCATTTTTTAAAAAATTTAACACCACAATCATTTGGAAGCGATCGCAATGGATATTATATGTAACAAAATATTATACTTTTTCAACTTGCATAAAACTCAACTCCAAAGGTGTTTTTCTTCCGAAAATTTTCACCATCACTTCTAGTTTACGCTTTTCTTCATTTATTTTCTCAACAGTTCCGTTAAAACCGTTAAAAGGACCATCAATAACCTTAATCGTTTCACCTATGTTGAATGGTATTGCATGGGTATCCGTGTTTACGGCCAACTCATCCACTTTACCTAACATTCTATTCACCTCTGACATTCTTAAAGGAACCGGCTCTCCGCCTTTAGTTTCACCTAAAAATCCAATAACACTAGTCACGGACTTGATAATATGAGGTATTTCACCAATCAGATTCGCTTCAATCATAACATAACCTGGAAAGTAAACTTTTTCCTTGATTAGTTTTTTTCCATCCTTTACAGTTACCACCTTTTCAGTAGGTACGAGTACTTGAGAAACATAGTCACCCATCCCTAATCTAGAGATTTCAGTTTCTATGTAAGCTTTCACTTTATTCTCTTGTCCACTTACTGCTCGAACGACGTACCATTTTTTTAGATTATTTTCCGTCATCACAAAAATTAAGCTTTTATCCAGTTAAAAAACCCAGCTAATGCTTTTGCAAAAAACTCATCTACTCCCCATGTTGCCAAAGCGAATAATATAGAGAAAATAGCAACAACAATCGTTAGTTTTTGCACTTCAGCCCAAGCCGGCCAAGTCATGTTTGACTTTAATTCCTCAAATGATTCTGATATGTAATTAACTATTTTTGCCATTATGATTTGTTTTTTTGTTGCACGGGCGGAGGGATTCGAACCCCCATCAACGGTTTTGGAGACCGCTATTCTACCCTTGAACTACGCCCGTTTGTTAAAAACCAGTAACAACACAAGATGTTACTGGTTTTAGATTTATTTTATAGAATTATGCTACAATCTCAGTTACCTGACCTGCACCTACAGTTCTACCACCTTCACGGATAGCGAAACGTAATCCAACATTCATTGCAATTGGGCTTAACAAAGCTACATTGATAGTTAAGTTATCTCCAGGCATAACCATCTCTACACCTTCCGGTAAAGTAATAACTCCAGTTACATCAGTTGTACGTACGTAGAACTGTGGACGGTAGTTATTATGAAATGGAGTATGACGTCCACCTTCTTCTTTTTTCAAGATATAAACCTCAGCTTTAAAAGTCGCATGTGGCTTAACTGATCCTGGCTTAACGATAACCATTCCTCTTTTGATGTCTTCTTTTTGAATACCTCTCAAAAGGATACCTACGTTATCTCCAGCTTCACCTCTATCAAGGATTTTACGGAACATCTCAACTCCTGTAATAGTAGAAGTTAATTTTTCAGCTCCCATACCAATGATTTCAACAGCATCACCTGTATTAGCAACACCAGTTTCGATACGACCTGTAGCAACAGTTCCACGACCAGTGATTGAGAATACATCTTCAACAGGCATCAAGAAAGGCTTGTCAGTATCTCTAACAGGCTCTTCGATCCAAGAATCCACAGCTTCCATCAATTCAATAATTTTAGGAACCCACGCTGGATCATTGTTCAATCCACCTAAAGCAGAACCTTGAACAACTGGACCATTATCTCCATCATATTCATAGAAAGACAATAAGTCTCTAATTTCCATTTCAACTAATTCCAATAGTTCCTCATCATCAACCATATCCACTTTGTTCATGAATACAACCATTCTAGGAATACCTACTTGGCGACCTAATAGGATGTGCTCACGTGTTTGTGGCATTGGTCCATCAGTTGCAGCTACAACAAGAATAGCACCATCCATTTGAGCAGCACCAGTAACCATGTTCTTTACGTAATCCGCGTGACCTGGACAGTCAACGTGAGCGTAATGACGATTAGCAGTTTCGTACTCAACGTGAGATGTATTAATTGTAATACCTCTTTCTTTTTCTTCAGGAGCATTATCAATTTGATCAAATGATTTTGCTTGACAGTAACCTGCATCAGATAACACTTTAGTTATTGCCGCAGTTAATGTAGTTTTTCCGTGATCCACGTGCCCAATTGTTCCAATGTTTAAGTGGGGTTTGTTACGGTTAAAGGTTTCTTTTGCCATTTTACTTAATTTTTAATCTAGTTATATATTCATTTCAATTTCCTACTTACTTGAGCCAACTACGGGAATTGAACCCGTGACCTCTTCCTTACCAAGGAAGCACTCTACCTCTGAGCTAAGTCGGCAGAATCCTTGATTAAAGAGCTTAGATTTCTAATTTTAGATCTTTTTCAATCTACAATCTAAAATCCGCAATCTAAAATTAATTCTGTGGGGAGAGCAGGATTCGAACCTGCGAAGACGTAGTCAGCAGATTTACAGTCTGCCCTCGTTGGCCGCTTGAGTATCTCCCCTCTTTTTCTATTTTTAATATCGCACTTAGCCAAATGCAACATTATTGCCTTTCAGAGCCGGCGGAGGGACTCGAACCCACGACCTGCTGATTACAAATCAGCTGCTCTAGCCAACTGAGCTACGCTGGCGTTATCAATAAAAAAAGTCCGCTATTTCTAACGGACTGCAAATGTAGAGATTTTATCTCTCAATCAAAACATTTTTTAAAAAAATTTTAATATTATATATGCGCTCGTATCTTTTGTTTCCTTTTAACCAATATTCGCTCCAAGGATTCTGCCGATAATTCAATTGCTTCCTCGAAAGTTTTGCATTGTTTTTTAACCATAAAATCATCTCCGGGAACATTCATCTTCACCTCAACAATCTTATTTTCTTTATCACTTGTCTTCTCCACTTTCAAATAGACATCCGAGAACACGACCTTATCGTAATACTTCTCTAATTTATCCATTCTCTCTTGAACATAATCTACCAGTTTTCCGTCAACAGCAAAGTTAACTGCATGAACATTTACCTTCATAATCAATTGTTTTAATGGTTAAACTTTTTGTGAATTATTATTTGTTTCTTGGATGAGCATCTTCATAAACTTTTTTAAGCTCAGACAAACTACTGTGCGTATAAATTTGCGTTGATGCCAAACTCGAATGCCCTAACAATTCCTTCACCGAATTTAAATCAGCCCCGTTATTTAATAAATGAGTCGCAAATGTGTGTCGTAAAATATGCGGACTTTTTTTTACCTTTTCGGAGACCGCACTAAAGTAAGAATTTATTAATCGATACACAAAAGAATCATTTAATTTTAACCCTTTTTTTGTTAGAAAAAGAAACTCCTCATCTTTGATACATTCCAAAGACGATCGCTCATTAATGTAAAATGAAAACTGCTCTTTTATAATTGGCAAAATGGGAAGAATTCGTTCTTTATTCCTTTTACCCAAAACCTTTATCGTATTGTTTGACAAATCAACATCGATCGCTTTTAGATGAATCAGCTCCGCTCTTCTTACCCCAGAAGTGTAAAACAAATCTATTATCAATTTGTTTCTCACCTCCTCAAACCCAGATGGGTTTTTCATTCCAATTAAAACTTCGGCAACTTCCTTTTCCGAAAAAGGGATTTGAAGTTTCTTTGAAATTTTTAAAGCCTTATGTTTCAGCAACGGATTAACTTCTATTTGTTTTGTTTTCAACAGAAATTTGTAAAAAGCTTTCAATGATGAAATCTTCCTGTTTACAGAAACATTCGACATACCGTCATCCACAAGCGAAACGATCCAAGTCCTGATTTGGCTGTAATTTACCCTTTCTATGTTGTCTTGATCAAAATGAATTTTATTGAATGACTGGAAGTTCGTTATATCATTCAGGTACGCATTTACCGTGTGGGGAGAATACTTTTTCTCCTTTTGTAGATAGTCCGTAAATGCATCTGTAGTGGTAACCATAAATATAAAAACCGTTAGCATCAAAGTTAAGAAACTTTAATGACTAACGGCATTTAAATTTTAAAAGAAAAACTTAGTTCTCTAAGTTGTCTCTCATGTTTTGAATATAAGCTGCTTTTTGAACTTTAATTCTATTTTTCACAGAAGGCTTAATAAAAGCAGTACGTGCACGTAACTGACGAACAGTTCCTGTTTTATCAAATTTTCTTTTATAGCGCTTTAATGCTCTATCGATATTTTCTCCGTCTTTAATTGGTATAATTAACATAATTTTGACACCCCCTTTCGTTAAGTGTGCAAAAGTAATCAATATTTTGAGTTAGGCCTTACGAATTCTAATTATTTTAAAAAAAATCAGCAGACAGAAAGAAATAAAAAAAACCAAGCAACAATTCCTTGCCACTTAGCTTTTCTATCTTCCTTATATTCATGAAAAACCATCGTTTCAAAATATTTTTTGAAATCGGCCCTGTTTGAATCTTCATAGTTCACTGGCTTATCTATCTTAAACTAAACCGAATTAAACAAAACTATATTTTAATAGGTCAGCCATTATTTCACGGCCGGCTCATAATTTTGTTTGTCAATTATCATTTTCGATAAAATTTCCTTTAGGATTTCCGAAGTCCCACCTCCGATTGGCCCCAAACGGCTATCTCTAAATAGGCGCGCTAATGGATATTCTTCCATGTATCCATAGCCTCCCAACATTTGTAAGCAGCTATAAATCGTTTCATCAGCCACTTGAGTAGATTTCAATTTCGCCATAGTAGCTTCCTTAACGACATACTCTCCCTTGTCCAATCTAGCTATTGCTGCATAATTAAACACTTTGCAATGTTCTACATCTGTCGCGTGCTCAACTAGCTTATGTCTTAATGCCTGGAATTTATTTATTGTTTTGCCAAACGCTTCTCGTTGCGACATGTATTCTATTGTATAATCAATTGCATACTCAGCTCTTGCATGCCCATTTATGGCCATAATCAAACGCTCTAAAGCAAAATGCTGCATTATGTAAGGAAAGCCTTTTCCTTCTTCACCCATCAAATTTTCAACAGAAATTTCGACATTATCAAATGCGATTTCTGCAGTATCTGAAGCTCTCCAGCCTAATTTATCCAGTTTTACTGCGGAAACTCCCTTAAGGTTACTGTCCACCAAAAACATACTTATTCCTTTGTTTCCAAGCTCCGGACTCGTTTTTGCAGCAACTACATAATAATCGCCGTAAACACCGTTCGTTATGAATGTTTTGGAACCATTGATAATATATTTATCTCCTTTTTTAACGGCTGTGGTGCGCATAGCTGCAACGTCGCTACCGCCAAAAGGCTCAGTAATACATAAAGCTCCTATTTTATCTCCGGAAATACTTGGCGCTAAATAATCTTGTTTAATTCGCTCATCCCCTTCTGCATTTAAGTGTGTCATTGCCAAATAAGAATGTGCCCACATGGCAGCGGCGAAACCTGCAGATTTTATTTTCTGAAGTTCTTCTAAAAAAATAACGGTGTAGAACAAATCTAAATTTAACCCCCCATAAACTTCAGGATAACGGATTCCGAAAAAGCCCATTTCTCCAAACTTCTTCCATATAAAACGCTCAATAGCGCCCGTCGCTTCCCATTTTTCAATATGAGGCACAACTTCTTTTTGTAAAAAATCTTTTAAGCTCTTTCTAAATAATTGATGTTCTTCTGTAAAATAAATTGAATCCATGTATAATGTTTTTTGTGTATTTTAGTAAATTGAAGTGAGTTGTTTCCTTTGCATTTGAAGTAAAAAGCAGCTTGCATTGTTCCAGATTTAAGTTTTTTTGAGCCTATAAACGAGCTACTAATTTTAAAGTGCAAAATTACGGAATCAACGACCCTTTTGTAGCCATTTAAGAAATAAATAATTTGCTTCAATATGCACTTCTAATTAAAAGCCAAATATAGTTCAATTATTTTTACATTTTCAACGGGAAAATCCTTAATTTTTGTTAAATCCTCAATATTGTTAAAATCACCGTTCATACTTCGATAGGTAACAATTTGCTTTGCAAGAGCATATCTAAAGTACGGAAATTGGGAAATCTCCTTGACAGATGCATTATTGATATCAATTTTTTTTATGTCGGGAAACCCAAAAACTCTATAATGAGCATTGAGCTTATCGATCACCTCGGCTGACAAGCCCCAAACATCTTTCATCTGTTCCATCGAAACAAATCCGCCAAGACTTTCCTTCAGTCTTAAAATCCTAAGCGATATAACTTCTCCTATTCCATATATCTTAATTAAATCTTCCTGAGTGGCTTTGTTAATGTCCAGCGGCACTATTTTCTCTTTTTGGACAAAAGCCTTTTGCCCGTAACGCACATCCTTTTTGTAACTATCTTTTTTATTGACCCAATCAGGAAATTTGAAGTTGGGAGCAATTGCTCCTAATAATGAGTCCGAAACTTTAGTGACATCTTGAAATTCCTTTGCGGAATTTACATATTTATTGTCTTTCCTAAACGCAAGAAGCCTATCTATTTCCTGAACTGACATGCCAAGCTTATATCCTTTATAATCGGTAATGAAATTAGGGTTAAACGGATATGTTTTTGCCGCATATTTTGTATTCGCCTGATTCAGGGAATCCATTTCGGTCTGCACGGAAAGCCACTTCCCTTTATCAGGAGAATCCTTTTCTATTGAATCAACGTTCACGAAAAAACAGAGCAATTGGAGAATTACAATCATGACAAAGAGAAACAAAATTCCAGTGCGCTGACTTTTTGTGAATTTAAAATAAACACTTATTTTTTTGAAATCCATAGTAACCAAAATTAAGTATGAAGAATGGTGTTCAATTCAAACACTATTAGGCATTAACCCTCTAAGCTTTTGACACTAAAATTATGAAATTATCAGACAAGAAAAAATTCCTCAATAAATAAATATGACAATTATCGAGGCTAAACTAAGTCTTCAACAAACTAATCATTATTAAGATCCCAATATATTTAGAAATATGGAATTAAACCATATTCCTACACCGCTTTTATTTTCTTATTTAGTTGAATTATAATTTTTATATTTTGTAAAAAATAATACATTTGAGCACTAATAACAAAAAACCAATAAATATATGTCAATTTGGAAAACAAAACCACTGTCAGTTTTACTAAATGAAGCGTCAGAATCCGAAAAAGGATTAAAAAGAACATTATCTTCAGCCTCGCTTGTGGCACTGGGAGTTGGCGCAATAATAGGGGCAGGACTATTTTCATTAACTGGAATCGCAGCTGCAGAGCATGCGGGACCGGCAGTAACCCTATCCTTCATATTGGCGGCTGTAGGATGCGCCTTTGCAGGATTATGCTACGCCGAATTTGCCTCAATGATTCCGGTTGCAGGTAGCGCTTACACATATTCTTATGCAACTATGGGTGAATTTATGGCTTGGATCATCGGTTGGGACTTGGTGCTTGAATATGCGCTTGGGGCAGCGACAGTTGGTGTCAGTTGGTCTCGTTACCTCCTTGAATTATTAAGCAAATATGGAATACACCCCAATCCCAATTTTCTTTGTTCCCCCTGGGAAACATTAACCTTGGGAGACGGAACAGTGATAGACGGCGGCTATTTTAACTTACCCGCAGTATTAATCGTTTCCTTGCTTTCTTTGCTATTAATAAGGGGAACCAAAGAATCAGCATCCATAAATAACGCATTGGTAATCCTAAAAGTAATTGTTGTTATTATTTTTATTATTGTAGGATGGCAATTTATTGACCCTGCCAACTACGCTCCTTACATTCCACAAAATACAGGAATAAAAGGTCAGTTTGGATGGTCAGGAATTGCAGCGGGAGCGGGAACCGTTTTCTTCGCATTTATTGGTTTTGATGCCGTATCTACTGCAGCCCAAGAAGCAAAAAATCCCCAAAAAGGCATGCCGATCGGAATTCTAGGTTCCCTTGTAATCTGTACTATATTATATGTGTTGTTTGCTCACGTGATGACTGGACTTGTGCCTTACTACATGTTTGCTAATGACGCAAAACCGGCAGCGACTGCATTTGCCGTAACAGGATATGATTTCCTTCAAACAGGATTGATCGTTGCTATTTTAGCAGGTTACACATCCGTGATGCTTGTGATGTTAATGGGACAGAGCCGTGTATTCTATACTATGAGTAATGATGGCTTATTACCCGCTTTTTTCGGCGAAATTCACGCAAAATTCCGTACACCATGGAAAACAAACATTTTCTTCATGGTATTCGTAAGTTTATTCGCCGGTCTAGTACCAGTGAGTGATTTAGGACATATGGTAAGTATCGGTACTTTATTAGCTTTCGTTTTAGTTTGCTTCGGTATTCTAGTAATGCGTAAAAAAATGCCCGATGCACCTAGATCATTTAAAACACCTTTCGTACCATATGTGCCTGTTGCCGGTATTTTGGTTTGTCTGTATTTAATGTATTCACTTCCTTACGAAAGTTGGATTCGATTGGTACTATGGATGGGAATTGGAGTAGCCCTTTATTTTGTCTATGGCAAGAAACATAGCAAATTAAACAATCCGCAAAAATAATTTTTTTATAGAATTGCAAAGGGACCATAAAGTAACAATTTACTTTATGGTCCCTTTTTTTATACAGCACTTTAAAAACTCTACAAATCGAATACCGAGCTTCTTTTTGCCCTAATCAAATCCTTAAGCCGAATCCAGAAAGCTAGTGTTAAATATACACCAAACCATAATCCCGCGGTGACGAACGATATGTAAATAAAAAACAGACGAACACTTGTTACTCGCATACCCAATTTATCAGCCAATCGCGAAGAAACGTGGAACCCATATTTTTCAAAGAAATATTTAAGCTTTATTACTTTAGGCAACTTTTTGTCTGATTGTATCTTTTGCATATGCAAAAATACTGAATTTTATAATAGACTCCTTTTATTAATTATTCTTCAACAATTCCATTCCGATGGCACATTCCAAACACTTGCTTTTGTTACAGTACTCGTTTTTGAGCTGCAACAGGGACTGGGTTTCAAAAGCGCTTGTTGATTTTATTCCAAAGGAACTAAACTTCCCTATAATGGCATTCTTCTCTGGCGAGATTTCATTTATCAATTCAATCAAATTTTCAGAATTTTCTTTTCCTTGGCTTTTTGCAAATGCAAATAAAACTGGTATTATAGTATTTATGACAATCAAATCGATGAACGATTTCGAAAGCATTTTTTTCTTCATCGTACTTTTTTTGTCAAACTGATAATGCTCTTGCCAATAATCCGAGGCATCAACTTTAAAGAGCCCATAAATGGAAGCGAGAGAATCAATTGCACTTATTTTAGAAAATAGATTTTGCTCCATATGGTACAAACTCGCTAATTGGGAAAGGCGTATCGTCGGGAAATTATCCGGACGATGCTTAAAAAACTGAACTGGCTCGAATGAACTTTTTTCTATTTGGTGTTTATCCGATAAATAGTCAAACCTGAATTTCAAATTACTGTAGTAGTTGTCTTGCTTTTCGCCGTCCAACAAACCCGCGTTGCCAAACAATAATGCCTCCAAATTCTCTCGCTCGAAGCTTTCCTTTCTGATGATTGAAAACGGGATGGAACTGGCGATTTTAAAGAAAATATCCCCATTTGTATTGAGGCCAAAGTTTTTTGCCAAAAGACAAAACAAAACGGCTTCCCAATCATTATTGGTCTGTGCCAATAACTCGTCTATGGGTTCTGATTTTCGCTCCAGCCGTTCAAAAAACAGGCGCTCTTGCCAATTCCTGACCACAAAACCATCTATTGTATTGAGTTGCTTTTCGCAAAAAATCCAGGATTTTGGCGTTATCAATAACTGATAATTATCCAATGCCTTTTTGTCGACGTAATTTTTTAGCTCTAAAACGGGAATTTCGATATTGTTTTTTCTGAAAATCTCGGTGTCATGTTCCCAAACCACATGAAGAATGACGTTTTCATAAGCCGTATCTTTTTCGTGATGATGCACATACCAATCCGATGACTTAAGGTGTATTTCAACATTACCGGCCCATTTTTGGTCACCAATTGTTATCTGGGCATTGAAGAAATCAGGGCCGGCCAACTCCAGGTATTGGCCCACATTACTGATGGTAATATCCTCACTATTACAAGTTTTTAGATTTAGAGCGTCGAACTTCTTAAATTTCCAGAGATAGTGCAGAAAATCTTCCTTCATCGTAAAACCTTGTTAATGAGCAACTAAAGTAATAAAAAAAAGTGCAGCTTTACCGTTTTATGTAAATTGTTTCATCTCTGGTGACGATTACCGCAACATATACAATTTGGCGCAAGCCCTGGCATCTGACAAAGCCTCATGGTGATTTAAGGCAATTTTCATCTCCCTGCAACAGTCGCTTAATTTAGTCGGTTTTAGTCCTTTGGCTTTGTAGATTTTCACGGTACATTGCCAACGGGTGCCAATATTCAAATCGTCATAGTTTAAATTATACAGTGCCATTGATTTAGCCAAAACATTCCTGTCAAAACTCTCATTGTGCGCCACTACAACCCTGTTTTGAAGTCGTTTTTGTATTTCGGGAAACACTTGGGCAAATGACTTTGCATTGACAGTATCACGCGGATATATACCATGTACTTTAATCGTAAAGGGAGAATAAATATTATTCGGTGGTTTGATTAAGGTAACAAACTCATCGACAATTACTCCGTTTTCCACGGTAACAATACCCACTGAACAGGGATGGAATGCGGTTGCGGTTTCAAAGTCTATTGCAGTAAAGGTCATTTGTATTTCAGGTTTTTGTAATGATTTCAGATCCACAAAAATACTATCAATTATGCAAGTTCAAAGCATTCAGCAACTTTCTTTTCATTTCGTCCTGTAAATTTTTGAGGCATAAAACTTTTACCTCTGCACGGATTGGGATTCTTTGAGTATTGCGTTTAGATGTGAAACAAAAATCCCGCACGGTTAAAAAAAAACCTTGCGGGACTATATGTGAAATAAATTCGTCATATAACCTTATTTTATCGACCCGATAATGTCATATTTCGTTACAATATGGTGTTTTCCATTGCCTAAATCAATCAAAACGGCAGCATTTTCCCTGCTGAATAATTTAGAAACCTCTTCAATGGTCGTTCCCAATTGCACGATAGGATACGGATTCCCCATGATTTCCCTAATCGGTCTCTCGGCAGAATTTTTATCGCTAACGTAACTTTGAAACAAGTCGGATTCGTCAAGAGACCCAACAAATCCGGTAATGTCCATTACGGGAATTTGTGAAATTTTATACTTACGCATTCTTTCGATAGCATGTGACACCAATTCTTCAGTACGCGCTACGATTAATGGTTTATCGATATGGTCTTTAATTACATCCTCTGCTTTTGTTACTTCTTCCTCCAGAAAACCTCTTTCGCGCATCCAGTCATCGTTATACATTTTACCTACATAACGACTCCCTGAATCATGGAATAAAGCAACGACAACATCTTCTGGTTTAAAATGCTCTTTTAGCTGCAACAATCCCTTTACAACCGCTCCGGCAGAATTCCCTGCAAAAATGCCCTCTTCAAGCGCAATTTTACGGGTGTAAACCGCGGCGTCCTTGTCGGTTACTTTTGTGAATCCGTCAATCAATGAAAAGTCGACATTTTTGGGCAATATGTCTTCCCCAATTCCTTCTGTTATATAAGAATAGATTTCGTTTTCGTCAAAAACTCCAGTTTCATGGTATTTTTTGAATACGGAACCGTAAGTATCGATACCCCAAATCTTAATGTTTGGATTCTTCTCTTTCAGATATTTTGCAATCCCTGAAATGGTCCCTCCCGTCCCCACTCCAACGACGAAATGAGTTATTTTACCTTCTGTTTGCTCCCAAATTTCAGGACCCGTTTGTTCGTAGTGTGCCAATGCATTTGAAGGATTGTCATACTGGTTCACGTACCATGAATTAGGTGTCTCTTCTGCCAATCTTTTGGATACGGAATAATACGATCGAGGGTCAGTTGGCTCCACATCCGTAGGGCATACTACCACTTTAGCCCCAACCGCGCGAAGGATATCCATCTTTTCTTTGGATTGCTTGTCTGAAATCACGCAGATCAGCTTGTAGCCTTTTATGATTGCAACCAAAGCCAATCCCATTCCTGTATTCCCTGAAGTTCCTTCTATTATTGTGCCTCCAGGCTTTAATCTCCCGTCAGCTTCTGCATCAGCTATCATTTTTGTAGCCATCCTGTCTTTTGCAGAATTCCCTGGATTAAAAGACTCTATTTTAGCCAGCACTAATGCATCTATTCCCTCGGTTACTTTGTTTAACTTCACTAAGGGCGTATTGCCTATTGTACCTAATATATTTTCTGCGTATTGCATTTAATTATACTTTTAAAATTCTTATTTGTGATAAATATTTTTGCAAAGATAGCATTTTGTTATAAAAACACTCCCATTTAACACTTTTGCGTTCGTGATAATAGCGGCATCCTTTTCTTGCTTCCTTTAAGCAAGGAAAGATATAGCGGATAGCACGATAAAACGCCCAAGGAAAAATTTAAACGGTATTCAAGTTAATTGAAGAAATTCCAGATTAAACCAAACCGGATGGTGAAATCGCGATACGGATTGTTGGGTGCCGAATAGAAATTGTTTCCGGTAAATGAGGAATTAAAATGTTCCGCCTTGAAATAGATTCTGGTTCTTTGAATCCGTGCATTGATGAAAAAATCAAGATTTGGATAACTTCCGATTTCTTTTTTGTCTTGAATGAAAAACTCCCCGATTACCGGATTGTAGTCATTGGCCAAATATTTCGTGAAATAATTGAACGTAATTCCTGTTTGCAAAAACAAGGCCTTCTTAAACAGGTAATTGGTATAATAAAGGGTGTTTCTGGTTACAATTTCAGGAACATTTAAAATAGCATCGTTTTGATCTGTTTTTTGATACAAAACGGTATTGTCTAAAGCGAACCTTCCGAAAGCTATTTCCTTGTTAAGCTTTACCGATACGTAATTTATGGTGTTGCCGTACTGTTTTGGAGTGACGATCTGCTGGCTTTCGTCAGTTGCAGTGTTTTCAAAATACAAATGGTCATCGAGCGTCATAAACTGAACTGATGCTTCGATCCAAGGAGTTGCGGCGTTGGCTGTAATCGAGTTTATTTTTTCGTTTTTAAAATCGTTGTACCAGTTGTAATTCACGTAACTGCTCTGATAAAGGTTGTAATTATCGTTAGGCAATTTGTTCAAGTTTTGGTAACCGAATGAAAATTGATAGTCATCATTAAAATCATAGTTCAACTTGGCGTCCATATTTGATAACGACTGATTGGTTATTGATCTTGAGTACAAGAATTTCCCGTTCCAATTGTTTTTTTGATAATCATATTGACCTCCCACACTATTTATATTTCGCGTCAGTGAAGCCGGAACGGTTCTATCGTCGAAAATCAATATCTTATTGTAATAATAGTTGCTCCTGAAATCGTCGGCAAAAAAGTGAAATTTTCCGAGGGTAGTGTTTTCATAAATCAATCCCAGTTTATTATACATTTTATTGTAATGCGTTTGGTCATTGATTCCCGATGTCACGAAAGAATTGCCAAATCTATAAACCGTGGTCGAACCAACAGTGGAAGGAACCGTTAGCTGATTGAATTCGAAAAATTTATTCTCGTAATTGAACTGGTGGGCGACATACAAATTGTTCTCCCCTTTTTTTGAATTGACTCTAAAAAAATGGTCCAAAAACACTCGTTTCCCTTTCAGAAAAGACTTGGCATCGTTGAGATATACCTCAAGTCTTTGTCTGTTATCATACTTCGGGTCTTCATTTTCGAAATCAGAAATCGTAGTAACTCCTCCGTTCTCTTCATTTAAAATGTCCTGATACGTGAAATGCGCATTGGCAAAATAGCGTTCGTTTTTAGTGTTATAACTTGTCGTGAACCTGAAATTTCCCGTACTGGCGAGTTGGTTTATATACTTGCCCTCAGAACGCAATCCCTTATAGGCAATCGAAAAATTCAGTCTTGGATTAATGTTTAAAGTAAAAAAGGCGTCGAGAGTTTGTCCCTTCTTCATAACCGATTTGAAATACAATTCTGTTACAGGAGTGGCCACGGAACTGTACCTTATATCATTGGCTTCCAAAAAATTAAAATGTTTTGCCTTGAAACCAAATTCCGGATAAGGGGAAAACTCCGTCAAACTGTGTTGCAAGGTATTGTAAGTTTGGCCTTCATTGGCAAAGGGCAACAGCCCAAAGATATCTTTTCTCAGATAATTAAAACTATATTCCCTTTGAATGGTAAGTGAAGTATCCAGATAAGTGGTGTCACGTTCTATCGAAATAAATCGATACATGTCCATGGTAGCCACTTTTGGGGTATTGCCGTTTTTTAATGTGTCCGATTGTCTCTGATATTTATTGTTGTTTGAATCATCGCCCTGTTTTATTTGGGAAAACAGCATTGTTGGCAATACTAAAAAATATAAAAAAAAGAGTATTCTCATTTGGACGAAGGTATAATTAGGCTATTATTTTCAAGCAAAGGTAAATGATAAAAACATATAAAAAAACACCTTAATTTATTGGTTTAACACAGCAAATGTTGCTATCATGCTTTATTCCGAAAAAAAATATAATATTTGTCGTCTGTAAAACCTTTTGCTATGCTTCAACATAATTTTTCGGACTTTTTGCTGGAAACCGGAACCGACGAAGCGGGCCGCGGATGCTTGGCAGGACCCGTAACTGCAGCCGCCGTTACACTTCCCGTTTTTCTTCCCGTGAAGGGGAAAAACAAAAACAAATCATTCCGCAGCTTTTACGAACTGATCAACGATTCCAAGTTACTCACCGAAAAGACAAGAGAAAAACTCAAACCAATCATCGAAGAAATCGCAATTAGTTTTTCCGTAACACATCTTGAACCCTTGGTAATTGACCAGATTAATATTTTGAATGCCTCGATAAAAGCAATGCAGGAATGCGTCTTGAAACTTGAGCCACAACCGGAGTATATTATTGTTGACGGAAACGCTCCATTTATCCACAAAAACGGAATAAAAAATAAGGCTGGGAAAATTTATACCGCAAAAGAGATCGCCATTCTTAAATCCATTCCCAGTACAAGCATCGTCCAAGGGGATGGCAAGTTCACAAGCATTGCGGCAGCATCTGTTTTAGCAAAAACCTATCGTGACGAATACATGAATCGCATTCATGAAGAGTACCCAATGTACAACTGGAAACAAAATAAAGGCTATCCTACTAAAGAACACCGGGAAGCCATAAGAAAATATGGGGTTACAAAATACCACCGAATGAGTTTTCGATTGTTGCCTGAACAGTATTCTTTTGATTTTGAGATTATCGATTAGTGATTTCAGTTTTCTCAAATGTAGCCTCAAAAAGATTGGAGAAATGTTTCAGGATTTTTTCTTTCGCTTCTTCCTCGTTCACTTTTTCAACCCCAAGTTCCACGTTTAATGTAGTTACCGCTTTTCCGCGAATCCCACATGGAATGATATTGTCAAAGTATCCCAAGTCAGCATTTACGTTTAAGGCGAATCCGTGCATGGTCACCCAGCGCGAGGCACGAACACCCATGGCGCAAATTTTTCGTGCAAACGGCGTCCCCACACCAAGCCAAACGCCAGTTTCGCCTTCGCTCCTGCCACATTCCAAACCATATTCTTGAAGAGTAAGGATAATGGCCTCTTCCAGGAAACGCAGGTATTTGTGAATATCCGTAAAGAAATTTTCTAGGTCAATTATAGGATAGCCCACAATTTGTCCTGGTCCGTGATAAGTAATGTCACCGCCACGATTTATTTTGTAAAAAGTGGCTCCTTTGGCTTCGAGTTGCTTTTCAGATAACAGTAAGTTGGTTAAATCGCCACTTTTGCCCAAAGTATATACGTGCGGATGTTCCACAAAAAGAAAGTAATTTGGAGTTTCAAGATTGAGGTCCTCTCTCCTATTTCTGATTTTCAGGTCAACGATTCCTTTGAACAGTTCCTCTTGGTATTCCCAAGTTTCCTTGTAGTCTTTATTTCCTAAATCTTGAAGTTGGATAGTTTTGTTCATTTCTTTTTAGAGGTGCAAAAATTTTGAGCTACAAAGGTACAAAGTTTTAGATTGAAGTTGCAAAGGTTAAAACGAGGCTAAAACTGTTCTTCTAAGATCACTTCTACATTTGTGCTTTCTGGATTTTGCAAACAATCCGATATCAGGAATTGCAGTTCCATTGATTTTTCGTCGTCACTAATTTTAGCATTTGTATTAGAAACCGATTTAATTTTACGGGGAAAATGATACCTCAAAACATAGGGTTGATTGATTTTGAAATTCGCCAGTCTGGTCTTGTACCCTTCAATTAATTTCTGTTGTTTTTTCAACTCCGCTACATCGGTAATCTGTACGGTTCTTTTGAAAAGACTTCCGTCAAAAGTATAACTTACACCGTAATAATGTTCTTCTGCGGTCAGGGCGTAATTGTGCTCCAAGTCATCCGCATATTCCTGGGTTTTGTACAAATCAGCAACTGCTGAAATATTGCAGAAGCTTTGTGAAATTTTTGTTCGAAATTCCTTGTCGTAGGAACTTTTCTTGATGTGGACATTTACGTCGGCATATTTTTGGAAAATGGCTTTTTCGGATGCTGGAAGTCTCGAGAATGTCTCCGAATATTTTATTATGAAATCCCTGAATACGTAGGTCGTATCCTCAAATTTTTCTTCCTTGGAATAATTCTCGCCCGCCAGTTGCATGTAACTGTGCTCGTCGCGCAGCGATTCCGTTTCAATGGTTCCACCTCCGTCAGCATTGATGTGAATGGTTTCCGTGACCTGACAACTTGTGGCAAGTGCAATAAAAAGCAGGTAAAAACAGTATTTCATTTTTTTATCATTCGGATTTAAGCTTTCAAATATACTATGAATTAAATCGTAATTCTTACAGTTTAACAAAATGTTCTTACAAATACCATTCGCACTAAAATAGTCCCGATTACTTCACTTTTTTTATATTTTTAATCGGAGTTCAGTGAACTTCGTTTGCAGCGATATCCCACACCTTTTTTTGGTGTGGATAAAGCGAATAGCGGGACGAATCGTGCTTGTAAAAGCTATTGTTTCTGCTCCTCAATTCAGCCAATTTAATAATGTAACATTCCAACTTCATGACTTTGCAACTTTCAGACAGAAAGACTATCTTTGCCCTCTTAAAATCAGCATAAAATGGCATTATCCGAACAAGAAATACTTCGTAGAGAAGCACTCACAGAATTGCGCAAATTAGGAATCGATCCTTATCCGGCCAACGAATTTGTAACTACCGCTTATTCAGGCGATATACTTGCCGATTTCGAGAAATACGAAGGAAAGGAAGTGGTTCTTGCAGGCCGATTGATGGGGAAACGCATCATGGGGAAGGCTTCGTTTGCAGAATTGAAAGATGCTGAAGGACGAATCCAAATTTATGTTTCCAGAGATGACATTTCGGATGATGAGGAAAAAACGATGTACAACGTAGTTTTCAAAAAACTGTTGGATATTGGCGATTTTATTGGTGTTCGCGGAACTGTTTTCAAAACGCAGGTGGGCGAAATCTCTGTCCATATTTATGGCTTGGCGGTTTTGGCGAAAGCCTTGAAACCACTTCCTGTAGTGAAAACGGATGCTGACGGAAAAACGCATGACGCATTTGCCGATCCTGAACAAAGATACCGTCGTCGTTATGTAGACTTAACGGTTAACGACCACGTGAAAGAAACGTTTATCAAGAGAACGAAAATGTTCAATGCGATGCGTTCTTTCTTTAATGACAAAGGATACCTTGAAGTGGAAACGCCAGTTTTGCAACCGATTCCTGGTGGTGCTGCGGCGAGACCTTTTATCACACACCATAACTCTTTGGACATGCCATTATACATGCGTATCGCCAATGAATTGTACTTGAAAAGATTGATTGTAGGTGGGTTTGAAGGGGTGTATGAATTCTCGAAAAACTTCAGAAATGAAGGAATGGACAGAACGCACAACCCAGAATTTACCGCGATGGAAATATATGTAGCCTACAAAGACTACAACTGGATGATGCGTTTCACCGAAGACTTGCTGGAGCATTGTGCTGTTGCGGTTAACGGAACGAGCGAAGCGACTTTTGGAGAGCACAAAATCGATTTCAAAGCGCCTTATGCCCGCGTGACGATGACGGATTCCATCAAGCATTTTACCGGCTTTGATATTTCTGGTAAAAATGAAGTGGAATTATACGACGCAGCAACAGCAATGGGCATTGTTGTGGATGCAACGATGGGAAAAGGAAAGCTGATTGATGAGATTTTTGGCGCCAAATGCGAAGGAAACTATATCCAACCTACTTTCATCACGGATTACCCGAAGGAAATGTCTCCGCTTTGTAAACAACACAGAGATAATCCGGAATTGACGGAACGTTTTGAATTGATGGTTTGCGGTAAAGAAGTGGCAAACGCCTATTCTGAATTGAATGACCCTATTGACCAAAGAGAGCGTTTCGAGGAGCAAATGAGATTATCTGAAAAAGGCGATGATGAAGCGACCGGAATAATCGATGAAGATTTCTTGAGAGCCTTAGAATACGGAATGCCTCCCACTTCCGGATTAGGAATTGGAATGGACCGTTTGATGATGTTCTTGACCAATAACTCATCTATACAAGAAGTGTTGTTCTTCCCACAAATGAGACCCGAGAAAAAACAAGTTCAGGTGGAACTTGAAGATGATGAGAAACTGATCGTTGCTTTATTGCAAATCAATGACAACCAAATGGAATTTGGATTACTGAAAATCAAATCTGAATTGAGCGGCAAAAAATGGGACAAAGCCATGAAAAACCTTTCTTCTTTAGGATTGACCGAAGTGGTTGTTGTGGGAGACAGCAAAGCCTGCCGATTGAAACAGTAATTTCAATAAAATTATATATTAAAGAAAAGGAGCTTCAATTGAAGCTCCTTTTTTGTGTTTAAAGAATTCAGAAAAGAAAACACAACGGTATTGAGCATTAAAATATTAACCGTACAATAACTTTTTGAATTTGCATCACTCTTATGTATATTTGGCTTTAATAAACATAGTAAATGTTATTCAACAGTTTCATTTTTTTCTTTTTCCTTTTTCTG
>Ga0209519_10000049_pt1 | contig 48441 bp, 57 predicted proteins | sample Rifsed13ft1_FD_184005 | JGI IMG/M metagenome (GOLD analysis project Ga0209519, IMG submission 184005) | Soil microbial communities from Rifle, Colorado, USA - sediment 13ft 1 (version 2) | ecosystem: Environmental > Terrestrial > Deep subsurface > Rock core/Sediment | place: Rifle, Colorado...
AGGAGCCTTTGATTTTTTCTTTGTTGCTTTCTTTGAAGGAGCCTTTGATTTTTTCTTTGTTGCTTTCTTTGAAGGAGCCTTTGATTTTTTCTTTGTTGCTTTCTTTGAAGGAGCCTTTGATTTCACAGACTTGCGTTTTTTGGCAAGTAATGCTTGAAGATCAGAAGTTACTTTCTCAAGTGCTTTTGCGGCAGATTCTTCGGCCTTGGTTTTTTGTTCTAGTTCTTTAACAAATTTTTCAGCTGTTTTGTGACTGGTACTCATAACTTCACGTAAGGATGGCTTTGATTTGGATTGCTTTTGAATTTTTGTGCTAATTTTTGATTTAATCTCATTGTATTTGGCAACATCTTCGGCAATCTTTTTTGCTGTTTTTTCCCTGCTTTTTATCTCAAATTCCAACTCTTGAATACGGTCATGCATTGTGCTTAATCGTGATTTGGCATGCTGTTCTTCCTCAGGATTTTTAGCAAACTCCACTTCTGATTCCGCTTCACTGAGTGCCTCTTTTTCACGGTTTAGATGCTCATGAGCTGCTACAACTAATCTTTCAATACTTTCCAATTGAGATGTCTTTTGATTTAGAATTCCAGAGATATCAGTTGTATCCTCTTTTTCAGATTCAATTTTTCGATCTATTGAATTTAAACCGGATGAAGATTTCCTTTCAAGAGATCTTACTTGTTGTAGTTGTTTTTCAGTTTTTTTCCTAAGATTAGTTGCCGCCTGTTTCTTTTGTCTTAGTTTAACTATTAATTTTTCTAAAGATGCCAACGATTGGATAAAGACAAATTGGTCGGTTAAGTTGTGAATATAATCATGATTTGACTTACCAGTTAACAAAATTAACATACATTGATCGCAAAAATCGATTTTTGAAAAAAATATTAGTGAAGAGAAGTACTAAAAAAGATGGATTTTCATCCAAAGGATTTGCCAGTATCAAAGACATATGATCTTAAAGATGTCAAAGATGCATCAGATGCAGTTGAAGATATGGTGAAATTGGGATTTAGTAACAGAAAAGAAGGGTTTAGAGTTTTGATGCCAAAAGAATCAAAACTTGCAAAAAGAATAGGATACACAGTAACAACAGGAGTCACATACGGGCTTAGACAAAAAAATGAGATCAGAGACATACGATATTGGACATATCATTATGATGAAAATCATTATGCCATAGTTTTGATTAGTAACAAAGGCTTAACAGAATTAGGTTTTTGATTTCTCAAATATTTTGTATAGTTTTGTTCTTTTAGCCATTACACCAGCTAGCATCACGCCAAGAATGGTTCCGCCAATAACATCCATTGGAAAATGCTGAAGAACATATACTCTACTTATAGACACCAATAAAGGATAGAGGAATAACAAGTATGCACCTCTAGGAAATCTTTCAGATAAGGCATATCCAAGTATTATTCCAAAAATTATGGTCCTTGCTGCATGCCCAGATGGATAAGAGGCATCATATCCTCCTTCACAAAACAATGCAAATGTATCACGGCTGATTTTTACCGGAAATGGTGTACCTTCATAATCAAAATCAGGCCTGTCCCTATCCATTCCACACTTTATGTATCCAGTAAGCAGAGTTGATAAAACGATTAAAATCATCAAGGTAATTCCTATTCTTCTGGTTTTTTTGATTAAAAGCATCAAGATACCAAAGCCCAGCATCCAAATCGTATCACCACTTTCGGTAATGATCTGCATGACGATATCTAGAGATGGATTTCCCACGTTATCAGCAACAGAAGAAATTACAAACTGATCAAAACTTTCTGTTATTTGAAAATACACTAACATGGATATGATGACAAATAAAATTACAAGTAAAACAAATGAACGGGACCTAATATCAAAAATCCAATTCTGCAATTAAGTAAACCTCAAGCATGTTATTTTTAATTTTTTTCAAGTAGATAAGTATTGAAAATGATTTGCCGGATAAATATTAAATCATAATAAAAATGATCGGCTCAAAGAATTTAACCAAGGGAATAATAGAAAAGTCGTGAAGGTTCTCACATTAGATGATTTTGACCTTAAAGGTAAGACAGTTTTTTTGAGAGTGGATATGAATTGTCCCATAGATCCTGAAACGATGGAGATTTCAGGGACTAAACGTATTGAAGAGGCAATCGAGACAATAAAATCGCTAGAAGAGGCAAAAGTAGTTGTCGCTTCTCATCAAGGAAGAGTTGGAAACAAAGACTATACTGGAATGGACAAACATGCAAAGGTTCTTGAAAAATTAATTGGAAAAAAAATCAAGTATGTAGAAGATGTCATTGGTAGTGCTGCACAAAATGAAATAAAGAATTTGAAAAATGGTGAGATATTGCTTTTAGATAATTTACGTTTATGCGCTGAAGAAAATTATGAATTTACACCGCAAGAAGCTGGAAACACTATCATGGTAAGCAGATTATCGAAATTATTTGATCTTTGTGTGTTGGATTCATTTCCTAGTGCACATAGATCACATCCATCAATAGTTGGATTTCCACATGTTTTACCAGCATGTGCAGGGAGGATTGTTGAAAGAGAGGTCAGAAATCTTGATGAAATCATGACTGTAGCCAAGGCGCCACATGTGATTGTGCTTGGTGGCTCCAAGGTTTCAGATAGATTAGAGGCAATCAAATTATTGATTCAAAATGGTCGTGCAGACCATGTATTGCTTACAGGATTAATTGGAAATGTCTTCATGCGTGCACAAGGAAGAATAAGATATCCACTTGGAATTAAAAGAGAGGATGAAGTAGTAGCAAAAGCACATTCTTTAATTGGGGAATACCCAGATGTGTTTTCCACTCCAGTAGACATTGCAATTGACAAAGACGGTGAGAGAGTTGAGATGGATGTAAGGGAGCTTGAGATAGGAGACAAAATTTATGATCTAGGACCTAAAACAGTAGAACACTATTCAAAATTGATTGCAGGTGCAGGAACTGTTTTCATAAGTGGTCCTGCAGGATTTTTTGAAAAAGAAAACTTTAGCTATGGAACAAAAGGATTACTCACTGCAGTTGCAAATTCCATGGCAACTACAATAGTAAGCGGAGGTCATTTAACATCTGCATTAAAAAAATATGGATTGGCAGAAAAAATAGATCATATCAGTACTGCAGGTGGGGCACTTGTTCTTTATCTTACTGGTGAAAAGCTTCCAATGATAAAAGCACTAGAAGATGCAGCTATCAAACACAGATCTAAATAGACGATTTACAAGAAGGGTTGGGACAAATTTGTTTTTCAGATACTCCAAGATACACATCTGAATTACAAGCATTACAGTGGTGTTTTTCCATAGGATCAAATAGCTTGAGCCAAATAGTTGTAAAATTTTGTGCAATATTTCTTGCAAGACCAGAATCACAAAGTTCATGAAAATACGATTCTATATCATCTATAATCCAGGAAGGATCTAAATCTCCATTTTGTTTTATTTTCTCAAAAATTTCATCGTTGGTAAATTTTTCATCAGCGCCATTATAGTTTTCAAAAATGATTTTTCTAATTTGAAGTTGAATCGGAGTTGTAGGAATAAAATTACCCATATTAGTATAAGTTGGCTGCCTCTTCTTTTAACTTATCTACATCTTGAGAATCTTTCATGTGCTTCCCAAGATATGAATAAAGGGCAGATTTTAGTACTTTAAGAGAAAGTAGTGCGCATTTTATTCTAACAGCCTGTAGATTTTCTAATCCTAACTCACTTAAGACATCGTGTTTAGTGATATTTCTTACTTCTTCAATTCCCTTACCTTTTGTAATTTCAGTCAATACCGAAGAGCATGCCATACAAATAGCACATCCCTTACCATGAAATTTAATGTCAGATACTTTGTCATCAACAATTTTCATATCAATGTCAATACTGTCTCCACATAGTGGATTTGAGTCATGGAAAGTAACATCTGGGTTTTCTATTGTACCATAATTGATTGGGTTTCTTGAATAGTCAATTATCATTTCATGATAAATATCTGCATTGCTGCTCATAGTTTGAATATCCTCGCAACTTTGTTTAATGAGTTAATCAATGAGTCTATTTCCTCTTTAGTATTGTAAATGTAAAAACTTGCTCTAGATGTTGCTGCGACATTTAGTCTTTCCATTAATACTTGAGCACAGTGATGTCCAGATCTTACTGCAATTCCTTCTTCATCTATTATTTGTGCAACATCGTGAGGATGAACGTCTGCAAAATTAAATGAGATTACACCACCTCGTTTTGATATATCTTTGGTACCATAGATTGTGAGTCCATTTACTTGAGATAATTTTTCAATAGCATAATTTGTCAATTCAATTTCATGTTCTCGTACATTATCCATTCCAAGTTTTGCAAGATAGTCTATTGCAGCTCCAAACCCAATGACATCAGCAATGTTTGGAGTACCAGCTTCGAATTTATAGGGCAGATCATTCCATGTTGTTTCGTATTTGTGAACTTCTCTTATCATATCACCACCACCATGAAATGGATTCATGGTTTGCAGGACAGATTTTCTTACCCATAAAACCCCAATTCCTGTAGGACCCAACATTTTATGCCCAGAGAATGCAAAAAAATCACACCCTAATTTTTCAATGTCAACAGGCATGTGAGGAACAGCTTGGGCTCCATCAATCAAAGTCAATACACCGTATTCTTTACATTTTGAAATTATCTTTTCTGCATCAGTAATAGTACCAAGAACATTAGACATCAGGCTAAATGTTACAAGTTTGACTTTGCCTGTGGCAAGGTATTTGGCAAGATCATCTAAAATTAATTCTCCGTTATCATCCATTCCAATGTATTCTAATTTTGCTCCTTTTTCCTGAGTTAAGAGTTGCCAAGGTACAATGTTGCTATGATGCTCGTATTCAGTTGTAACTATAATGTCATCTTTTTTGACATGAGTTCTACCCCATGCATATGCAACCAGATTTATTGCCTCAGTTGTTCCTCTAACAAAAATAATTTCTTCTCTGTTTTTTACATGAACAAAATTTGCAATCTTATCTCTTGTTGCTTCATAAAGTTCAGTTGCTTCTTCTGCCAATGCATAGACTGCTCTGTGAATGTTTGCATTATGATTTCTATAATAATCATTGATTGCATCAATTACCTGATTTGGTTTCTGTGTTGTAGATGCATTATCCAAATACACAAGTGTCTTGTTATCCCTTACAGTTCTTTGCAAAATAGGGAAATCTTTTCGTAAATTTTCAAAAGATGTTTGTACACTTTGCATTTCTAAACCTCCACGTAGATCTCGTTTTGATCTATTTTAACATTGTATGTTTTTAGAGGTATTTCTGCAGGAAGGTTTTGTGGCTTTCCACTTTGTAAATTAAAAACAGAAAGATGTAATGGGCATCTTACACCTTCTTCGCTGAGAAATCCTGTCGAAAGATCTGCGTCGGCATGAGTGCACATTAAATCGGTTGCATAAATTTTTCCTTTTTGATTTGCCAAAAGAATTTTTTTATCATCATGAGAAAATCCAAAGAGTTGACCAGTCTTTACTTGATCCAATTTACAAGCTTTAATCCATTGAGCCACGTTTATCACCGATACTTGTAATGTTGCTCAATTTCGGAATCTTCATTGTAACGTGTCTCTTCAATTTCAACAAATTTTGCCAGTTCTTCATCAGTGTTAATTGTTAATTCACGTGCATCCCATTTAGATTCAATCAAGTAAGCAATCCATGCCCTGACTTGATAGGACATTTTTCTTGATAATGGTTCCAAAAATCCTTCAATAATTGTTCTTTCAGCCTCTTCTTTACTTAGACATCTAGTTCTGAGATAGAAAATCTGCTCCTCATCAATTTGGGCAACAGACGCAGAATGTGTTGCTTTGACATCATTAGTGAAAATCTCCAAGCCAGGAATGGCATCAGATTTTGCGTCTTTGTCAAGCAAAATGGAGCGACCTGACAAAAATGAATTGGATTTTGTTGCTTTTTCTTTTATTCTGATCATTCCCTTGAAAAGAGACTTTGATTTATTTCTCAAAATTGATTTTTCAACAACCCTGCCATCTGTAGATGGACTTTCATGATTCACATTTGTTTGAATATCAAAAGATTGCTCATTGTTTCCAAATATCACTTCAGAATCATTAGCAGAAGCGCCTGTTCCATTAAGAAAATATTCTATTTTGTATCGAGACAACATAGAGCCAAATAATCCAGAATACCAGTTAACTTTAGAGTCTTGCCCCAAATCAGTTCTCCTTGTAGAAAAATTAACAGTAGTTTGGTCCATCATTTGTAATGTTGTAATATCAAGTTGTGCGTTTTGGGCAATGTTTGTGTTTAACAATTCAAGATATGCTTGTTGTTTTTCTGCTTTAAAAGAATACAATTCCTGAACAATTGTTGCCTTGCTACTTTCATCTGCAAAGATAACATTTCGGGCAATAGTCGAAATTCCATCATCAGATAAGCAAGATAAGATATGAATCGGTTTTTCCAATACTAAATTACGTGGTATGTGAATGAATATTCCGGAATTAAATGCAGCGTTATTTAATGCAGTAAACTTGTCTTCTTTTGAGTTTGATGCCTCTAATGCTCTTTTTACTAGTTCAGGATTATTTTTTATTGCATCATTAATAGAAGTGATTACTAGTCCTTTTGATTTTAGCTCATCAGAGATGTGAATTTTGTGTGTGTTACTTCCTATTTGAATAATGCATGTTTCTTTTTCTAATTCATGTAATCTTTTTTGAAGAAAACCAGGTATGGTATTAGCAGTGTATGTTGAAAAAGAAACTTGTTGTGGATCCATTCTTTTTGCATCAGTATATTTGTTGTATAATGGAGATGTCTCAAGGGGCAAAGTATCATAGACAGATAATGAATTCTGTCTGTATTGTTTTAACCAGTCAGGTTCATTTCGGGATATGGAAATTTCTTCAACATGACTAGAATTAATTTTTGAAAGTGTTTGAGACATGATTAACCTAAATTGAAATTTAGTGGCTTAACCCACTGAATCATCCATTTCTAGCTTGATTAGTCTGTTTAGTTCTACGGCATATTCCATAGGCAATTCCTTTGTAAATGGCTCCATGAACCCATTTACAATTAGAGACAGTGCTTCTTCTTCAGTGAAACCTCTAGTCATAAGATAGAAGATTTGCTCGTCCCCAATTTTTCCTACAGTTGCTTCATGTGTAATTGTAGCGTCTTCTTGATTAATTTCCATGTAAGGATAAGTATCAGTTTTTGATGTATCATCTAACAGTAATGCATCACATCTTACCGTAGCTTTAACATTAGTGGCACCTTTTGCAACATTAAGTAAACCTCTGTATGTTGATCGTCCATCTAATCTACTGACAGATTTTGAGGTGATTTTTGATGTGGTGTTTGGTGCTAGATGAACCATTTTAGCTCCTGTATCTTGATGTTGCCCCTTTCCTGCAAAAGCAATTGAGAGTGTTTCACCGTATGCTCTCTCACCTAACAAATAGATTCCAGGATATTTCATTGTAAGTTTACTGCCAATATTACCATCAATCCATTCTACTGTTGCACCTTCATATGCATAAGCACGTTTTGTAACTAGATTATACACATCGCTACTCCAATTTTGGATTGTTGTGTATCGTAATTTTGCATCTTTGTGTGCTACTAGCTCAACAACTGCGGAATGTAGTGATTCAGATGAATATACTGGAGCAGTACATCCTTCAATGTAATGAACTTCAGAACCTTCATCAGCTATGATTAGTGTTCTTTCAAATTGTCCAATGTTTTCAGCATTAATTCTAAAGTATGCTTGCAATGGCATGTCGACTTTGACTCCTGGTGGAATGTAGATAAACGAGCCTCCACTCCAAACTGCACTGTTTAGTGCTGCAAACTTGTTATCCTCGGGAGGAATTATTTTACCAAAATATTTTTTAAAAATTTCAGGATATTCTTTTAGTGCTGAATCTGTATCCAAAAATAAAACACCTTGTTTTGCCAAGTCTTCTCTTAAACTATGATAAACAACTTCGGATTCATATTGTGCACCAACGCCTGCCAAGAATTTCTTTTCAGCTTCTGGAATTCCTAATTTATCAAAAGTGGCTTTGACTTCTGCGGGAACATCATCCCAATTCTTTTCAGTTTTTTCAGTTGCCTTTGCATAATAGTAGATATTTTGAAAGTCAATATGGCTTAGATCACCACCCCAAGTAGGCATTGGTTTTTTCATAAAAATTTCATAAGATCGTAATCTGAAATCAAGCATCCATTGGGGCTCATCTTTCATTTTACTAATTGCAATAACGGTATCTTTTGAGAGACCTTTTTTACTGAGATGCACATAGAGATCAGTTGAATCTTTAAAATCATATTTTGAATAATCCATGTTTAGATTTTCAGTAGACATGAAAAACATAACATCGTTATATTATAAATACATGAGGAAAAATAGGCACAGCTAAATAGCTTCAGCTAAATTCTAGAATTAGGTAAATTTTGAGTCTAGCGTAAAGATAATTTTAGATTATTTAATTTCATGTGAAGGTTTGGTCTTTCTAAAATTTGCATAAATTCCCACATCATAAATAATCTTCAGCAGTCCTCCAATTACAAAGGGTGCAGAAAACCACATAGAATGTATTATTGCCCCAGTTATAGATGGGCTAATAGATTGAGCGATATTTCTTGAAGTGTTTGTTATTCCAGCAGCTGCTGTTCTCTCATTTTCCTCAACAACTACAACAATGTATGCTTGCCTTGTAGGTACATCCATCTGAGACAAGCTCATTCTAGCCAAATACAACACTAATGCAATATGAAAAGTAGGTGCGATTGCAACTAGAATCAAAAGTATATTTGATGGGATATGAGTGAAAACCATAGTGTTAATCAATCCTATATGATCTGCAATTTTTGCCGCAAAGAAAAATGAAACTGCAGTGAGTACACCTGCAACTGAAAAGATTATCGACAGTGTAGTAAGATCAACTCCAAACTTTGTGAAAAACCAAAAAGCAACAAGACTTTGTATTACAAAACCACCAGCAAACGAATCTAATGCAAATAACGATGACATTTTAAGGATAATTTGTTTTGATTTTGGGGATAGATTGGATGAGAATGTTTTTGGGTCAAGTGTTTTTTTAACCTCAATCTCTTTTGAAAAGAAAAAGTAGATCAAAGCAACAGCAATTCCTGCAAGTATGTAAATCAAAAAGAGTGGTTTGAATGAGTCGATTGTTGAGAATCCAAAGTTTTCTTGCATAACTTGTGGCAAAGAAGATAACAAAATTCCTCCAGCCATTGCAAGAGTTCCAATTATGTTGTAAAGTGCAAAGACAGTATTTCTTTTTTTTATATTCTTTACAGTTTGTGGGAGAATTGCCTGCTCTAATGACAAAAATGCTCCAGTTTCTGATCCGGTTACATTGATTGTTCCAATAAACGCAGCAATAATTAAGGCAAAATAATTTTCAGTGGTAAAAAACACACCACCTGAAACTGCCATTAATGATGCATAAATTATCAGTATTTTTTTTCTTCCAATACGATCTGCAAAAAAACTAGAAAATAGATTAAAAATTATGCTATTTACAAGAGTTGCAGATAAAATAAACCCGATTAGGAGTTCATCAAATCCAATCAAATTCAGATAAATTGCCAGAATCATGCTCAAAAAGCCGTAAGAAAATGTACGAATTGTTCTGGCAGAAATTAGTAATTTACCATCTTTTGTTAACCAGTTTAAAATCAAATCATTTACTCGGATGTTAACTCAAAATTAGTCTTTTACTCTTAAATCACCATATACTGCACAAATAATGACTTTTCAAGATACTGTTTGTCAGAATAGACAATTTTTAGATAATCCAGACTCTGTATTTTTATAACAATCTTACTTTAATAGAATTGAATCAGTGACAAATTACATCATGCTAATCATTACATTATAAAATCTAAATTTGAAATAAATCTAAAATTAAGATTGTTTTGCAGATGCTTTTGCTTCTGGTGGTGCGTTTACTGGATCAACTGTGATTGTTACAGTGTCAACACCTTCTCTGCCATTATCATCAAAGACTTTTAGTTCAAAGACTAGGACTTTGATTTCACCGTTAGCCACAGTTGGAGATGTAAATGATGGAGTCACTGAAGATACTGAGGATAACACTACGGGTTCGCCAGAAACTTGTGTCCACATGTATGAGAGGTCTTGACCTTCAGGATCATTACTCTTACTGCCATCTAATGAAACTTTAACGTGTTCGTTTACAATTTGATCAGCGCCGGCATCTGCGACAATAGGTAGATTCAATGTGTTTACAACATTAATCTTCATGCTATCAGAAGAGGATAGTCTACCGTCAGATGCACTGCATATCATAGTAATTACTTGATCTTTAACGATTGCTGGGAGTTGTACTGTAGTGCTTAGAGACCCAGCGTCAGCAATTACAACTTCACTGCTAGATGAAGACCATGCAACATTAATCATATCTCCGTCAGGATCAGTTGCAGTACACATTAAGTTCAATGTGGTATTTTCATTTGCAGTTTGATCAACACCTGCATCTACAATAGGTGCACTGTTTGCTGGAACTACCATGATGATTAATTGATCAGAACCACTTTGATTTTCAGAGTCCTTTACGGTTAATTGGAATACCATGCGTTTAGTTTCACCAGAAACTACAGATGGTGCCTTGAATGAGAATGATGGTTGAGTAGTATCAAATGTGACAGTCTCACCTGCAATCTGTTTCCAAGAATATGTTACTGGACCATTCTCAGGATCAGTACCTAAGCCAGTGACAGATACGTTAGAACCTCCAATTACCTTTCTATCGGGACCAGCAGATGCTCTTGGTGGCAAGTTGACAGTGCTAATTGTTACATTAACATCATCCTTGTCAGAGTTACCTTGTGAATCGGTAACAGTTAGCTCAAAAGTTAATGTTTCAGAAGGAGTGCTAATGTTAGGAGTAAAGAAATAGACAGAGAATGTAGCCTGTTCATAGATTTCAGTCTTCATTCCAGATTTTTGTGTCCAAGAATATCGTAATTTATCATTATCAGGATCAGTACCAGTTCCAATTAATTTGACTAGAGCATTTTCAGATACACTTTGATCTGGACCTGCATCAGCTATAGGAGAACCGTTTGCAGGAATTACTTTAACTAATGCCAATGCATTTGCCCAACCGTTTCCAGGAGAATAACCTGTAACTTGGAACGACAAAATCATCTCAGTTTCATCAGGAAGTTGAGGAGCAGTGAATTGCACAGATGAACCAGTGTATGAGTCCAGTTGTACTCCTGTACCAATTAGTTGAACCCAAGAGTAGCTGATTGGTTGTCCGTTTGCTGTTTGTCCAGTTGCACTAAGTGTGACTGTTTGTCCTTCTTTGACAGTTTGCATTGGGCCAGCTTCAACTGAAATCAATCTATTTGAAAGAAGTCCAGAAAGAGGGTAAATGCTTACAGTGTCACTTGCAGAGCCACCAAATCCATCATCAACAGTCAATTGGAAAGTTAGTGGGTTAGTTTGAGAATAATCAATATGCATTGGAAGAATTGTCAGGTATTTTCCATGTGTTGTGGATAATTCTAATGGTTGGCCTCCTACCTGTGTCCAACTATAAGTCAATGAATCACCATCAGGATCCAAAGCACTACTAACTAGAGTAACTACATTAACTGATTTGAAAGTAACTTGATCTCTTCCTGCGCTAACCATTGGAATATGATTAACGGGATTTACAACAACTTCAACGGTATCAGAACTACTTGCGCCTGATGGGTCAGTTACAGTAAGAGTAAACGTCAGAACTTTGATTTGGCCATTTACTACATCAGGAGCCATAAATTGTGGTTCAGCTACATTATATGATGATAAAGTTACAGGTTCGCCGTCAATTTGTACCCATTCAAATGTCAACGTCTCATCATCAGCGTCAATTCCTTCACCAACCAATGTAACAGGTAGATTTTCAATTACTTCTATAGAGTTGCTCTCAGCAAAAGAGTAAGAGACACTACCAGCTAAAAATATGCTAAAAACTAATGAAAGTAAGATAATATGTGAATTCACTGATTAAATCTAAAATATTTGAGATATATTAACTATACAGATAACTTCTATGAAGTTAGTAGATCGTAAAAAGAGTAAAATTGGATCGATTATAGCGAAATAAAAAAAGTTGGGCGATCATCCAGATATTGCAATTATTTCAAGTCAGCAGACATAAAACCATAGACAATCAAAAAACCAGAAAAGAGTCCAGAAAAATTATACAATCGAAAAGATGCTCTTGATAGCATCAAAAGCGCCAGGTACAGTATGAACTTGAGCAATAGTATTTTTTACATTGAATTTTTTTAATTCGTCAGATGTGAATGGTCCAATTGCAACAACAGGTAATTTTTCTAAATGACTTAACAATGAATTCTCATCATAGTCTTTTGACATTATTTCAAAAAATGCTCGGACAGAAGAAGCACTTGTAAACACGATTCCGTCGACTTTATGTTGTGAAAATAATTCCCTAAATTCATTCCATTGAGAAGTATCTCTAAATGCACAAACATCGTAGAGATGGATTTCTTTTACATCAATTCCTATTTTCTCTAGTAGTTCTTTCAAAAACGGGGTAGATGCGCCGCTTCTAGGCACAATTACTTTTTTTCCGACAGCGTGTAATTTTGTAAATAACTCTCCAACACCAACTGATGAATATGTATTTGGCATGTATGCAACTTTGATTCCCTCATTTTCTAATGCAATTTTTGTTTTTGGGCCTACTGCCATGACAATAGTATTTGCCACTGCAAGTTGCAATTTTTCAAATTTGGAAACTTTTTTTGCAGCATCAAAAAGAAGTGTCACCGCCTTTGAGCTCATAAATACTGAATAGTCAGGATTGTATTGTTTTACTGAATCCAAAAACTCGTCTACTATTTTTTCTCCCTTGCTAACTAGTTCAATAGTAGGCAATGAAAGAGGTCTTGCGCTATCTTTGGTTACTAAATCTATGAATTCAGAAGAGTCGTCTTTTGAGCGAGTGATTGCTATAGTTTTTCCTTTAAGCATTTTTTCTCCACCCTATGACAGCAGATAGATCCACGACTTTACCTATTATGATATTAGTGGGAGGTTTTATTTTATTTGTCTTTACAAGTTTTGCAATATTAGATACTGTTCCAATAATCATTTTTTGTTGTGGTGTTGTACCGTTTTGAATTACAGCTACTGGTGTTTGCTTATCCAATCCACCTGCAACAAGATGCTTACAAATAACATCAATTCTTGAAAGCCCCATCATAATTACAATAGTATCAACAGATTGTGCAAGACGTTTCCATTTGACTGATTCATTTTTCTTTTCAGGATCCTCATGACCCGTAACAAATACAACAGATGATGCATACTTTCTGTGAGTTAAGGGAATTCCAGCATAAGTTGCAGAACCAATTCCAGATGTAATTCCTGGGACTATCTCATACTTTACATTATTTTCTTTAAGATACTCTGCTTCCTCTCCACCTCTACCAAAGATTATTGGATCACCACCCTTTAGCCTAACGATATTTTTCTTGGATTTTGCAAATTTTACCATTAACTCATTAGTGTTATTTTGATGAGTTGTATCATCGCCTACTTCCCTTCCAACGTATATTTTTTCGGCAGACTTTGGAATCATTGAGATTATTTTTTTGCTTACCAATCTATCATACAATACAACGTCTGCTTTTTGCAAGAGCTCAACTGCCCTCAAAGTAATCAATTTACTATCGCCTGGCCCTGCCCCAACAAGATACACCTTACCTGTCATTGTTTATTCCATTCCTCCACTTTTTTTCTCCAATTTATTGCAAGGTCATTTACGCCTTTCTCACGTAGTTCCTCGCCTACACTCTTACCAAGAGATAACGGGTCATTTTTGTTTCCAGTTTTCTTGACAAAAAGTGATTTTTTTCCATCTACTGAAAAAGCAGATACGCTCAATGTCATTTGGTTTCCATTGGATTTAGCATATGCACCAATTGGGAATCGGCATCCAGAATCAACAAAGTCAGAGAGAGCTCGTTCTGCCTCTATTTCTAATCTAGAGTCAGCATCTTCTATTTTTTTCAGCATTGAAATTGTATCAAAGTCATCTTTTCTTGAGACTATAGCTAGTGCACCCTGTCCTGGGGATGGAGAAAAATCTTCAATGGATAATTGTGCAAAGGCAACATCAACGCCTAATCGTGCAATTCCTGCTTGTGCAAGAACAACTGCATCAAAATCTTGTCCGAATACTTTTTTGATTCTTGTTTCAATGTTTCCTCGTATTGGACGAACCGTAACATCAGATCTTTTTCTTGTTATTTGTACGGCACGTCGCAGTGAGCTTGTACCAATAACGGCACCAGATTTTATAGAATTAAGATCAGTGCCGTCAGATGAAATAAAAATATCATTTACTGCTTCTCTTTTTGGAATAGAAGACAAAATCAAATTTTCAATTAATTGGGAAGGAACGTCTTTGAGACTATGTACTGCGAAATCTATTTCATTATCGGCAACTGCTCTGTCAATTTCTTTTTCAAATATTCCTTTTTGATCAATTGTAAATAATGGTCTTGCATCAGTATCACCTTTAGTTTTTATTGTTTTGATCTCAAATTCTGCATCAGGGTTAATTTTTTTTAGTTCTGAAATTACCCAATTGGTTTGTGCAAGTGATAATTGACTGCCTCTTGCACCAATCACATATTTCAATTCTTCACCGATTTTAATGCAGCATCATAAGCATTCAGGGTGTAGTTCAGATCAGATTGTGTATGTGCGTCAGATAGAAAAACTACTTCAAACTGGGATGGTGCAATGAAAATACCTTTTTTTAATAAAGCGGAGAACATTTTTTTGAATTTTTTTGCATCTGCATTCTTTGATGACATGTAGTCCATTACAGGCTTGTTTGTAAAGAAAATTTGGAACATAGACGATGTAGAATTGATTTGATGGGGTATTTTCATGTCAGTTGCCATATCGCCTATAGCATGAGTAAGCATGGCATTATACTGTTCAAGTTTTGAATACAGTTTGTTTTTTATTTTGTTTATTGTTTTTATTGAAGCAATTGCAGCACTGACAGATATTGGATTTCCTGCATATGTGCTGGCTTGGTAAACTGTACCATTTGGGGAAAGCAAATCCATTATCTCTTTTTTCCCACCCACTGCTGCAACTACAAATCCATTTCCCAATGCCTTTGCTAAAGTGGTGATATCGGGTTTGATTCCAAAATGTTGTTGGGCACCACCTGGTGCTACTCGAAATCCAGTTACAACTTCGTCAAAAATTAGAGGAATATCATTATCTTTTGTAATTTTTCTAACTTCATAGAGAAAATTATCTTTAGGTAAAATTAATCCCATATTAGCTAAGATTGGTTCGATTATAACTCCAGCAATGTCTTTGTTTTTTGTTATAGTTTTTTCAAGATCTTCAGAATTGTTATACTGTACAACAAGAGTGTTTTTGGAAACCTCATCTAATCCACCGTCAGATACTGAAATACCATTATGTGCAGAACCGGAACCTGCTTTTACCAAGACAGAGTCATGTGCTCCATGATAGCACCCTTCAAATTTTATTATTTTTTTCTTTTTTGTAAATCCACGAGCTAATCTTATAGCAGTCATTGTAGCTTCGCCACCTGTATTTACTAATCTAACTTTGTCAATTGAAGGAAAATTTCCAATGATTAATTTTGATAGTTCTATTTCAGACTCAGTTGGAGTACAAAATAGAGTTCCTTGTGTTAATTGTTTTGATACGGCGTTGAGAATTTCTTTTCGTCTATGTCCTAAAAGTAATGCACCATAACCATTGCAGAAATCAATGTATCTGTTTTTGTCTTCATCCCAGATGTAAGCACCGTCAGACTTTTTGGCAAAGAATGGATATGGCTCAAAATACCTAACAGGGCTGTTTACACCTGACGGAATCACTTTTTTAGCATCATTGAATAATTTTTCGGAATTAGACAATAATCAACTGTGATTTGGGTCATTATTATTCGTAATATGACATAATTTGAATAGAATTCTAGGCATGAAATGAATCATTGTATGAATATCTGTCAGACTTTTCTTGTTTACACCAACAATTTGGACTGCATTGCAATTGGCGGGTTTTAGACATGATGCCACCTTCCAAATTTATGTTTCTCCCTATCATTGCATTTCGGACGAATAGTCGGGGTTGATCCTTTCACTACTTGTTTAATAATGTCTGCCACTTCTTTTGACAATAAAATTTTTGAAAATGATGACTTGTCATGCTCAAGGGAGTTATTGGCATTCATTAATCGTATTATACTATAATATTTTAAAACAAGGTTGTAATTACTTTCAGTATATCTATGAAACATCATATTCTATATAGAATGATTCGTGGAATCTAACCTAGTTTATTGCAAATATCATCACAAAAAGGACAAAATAAAATATCTTGAGAGAATTTTCCACGTCTCAGAATTTCAGTGTTTTTATTTCCGCACCTATCGCATTCAGTTTTTTGCATGTTATGTAGAATCAACATAGATCTAAAAAAACATACTAAATATTTTACTGGATAGCAGTAAATCAAAATAAAACTATGTTATCTATGGAATTGGATTGAAAATTCAGATATGATAAAAAATTAAGGTGAAAGAATTACATCAATATAAGTAAAAAATTTGTTTCTGCTTGATTACATCTATGCATATAATGAATCTTTGATTCTGCACTCAAAGTCCCTAATCAAAAACGAAATTGTTTTTGCAAGATATCTTGAGACTACATCTAAATCAGCCATAACAAGAACAATTCCATTTGAAAATGGAAAAACAAACTCCAGTAATGTTTCTCTTTGTATGGTAATAAAGTCAAGAGGCCCCAATACATCATCAAATTCTTTGGTCAAAGAAGACTGCAATGTTCGTTGCATGTACAACATTTCTATTTCTTGAGGTGTTAGATTTTTAATGATTCTGTCATTGCGAAATTTGGATTCTGTGGATTTGCCGTTTTTATTAATGGTCGATACAAAATAAATTCGATCATTTGAGGCTAGAATATCTTGACATAATCTGGTTAGTTCCAAATTTTGCTCGAGATTTGTAGTATGCATCAAGACATTATGGGGTAACACAATCAAAACAATAAGGAAGTTGACTTTAGATTCTGTGGAACCATGTTAACTATGTAAGGAATATTCCTCTAAGAGAGCATCTTATTTTTTGAAAGGAACTTTTTTCGAAATAGAAATGCAGTGATAATGGTTCCCATATAAGGGGCAGTCCAGTATAGCCACAAATTATCTAAAATGCCTGAGAATAATGCGGGAGCTAAGGCCCTGGCAGGATTCATAGAAGCACCAGAGATAAAAGCCAAAAAAAAGATATTCAATCCAACAATTCCACCAATTGCAATTCCGCCAAATCCTTTGAGTCCTTTTGTGTAAACTACAGTAAAGATCACAGCCATTAACATAGCAGATGCCAAAACCTCAACTGGAAATATCAGAAATAATGAAAAATCAAGGTTAGGGGCATTTACTCCAAGATTTGCTCCAGTTCCAATAAAACTCATGACAAATAAAGAACCAAACAGTGCTCCAATAATCTCGGCAGCAAAATAATACACGACTTGAATCTTAGAAATATGTCCTGTAATGTAATACCCGATGGTCACTGCAGGATTAAAATGCGCCAATGAAATTTTTCCAAATGAATAGACTCCTATTATTAATGCAATAAACGGTGCAACTGCAGCAAAGGCAATCCCTAGTGTTCCACTTGTTTGTACGTCATAAACAATAGAACCAGTTGCAAACACAACAAGAATAAAAGTTCCAATTAATTCAACAATGAAAATTTGTAAGTTGGAATAAGACATTTAGGCATTTTCCTCAAGCAATTTAATTAAAATAATAATCTTTATTTTTATTTGATCACGAATTTTTCTTACTTCTTCTATTGGTTTTCCCTTGGGATCTAGAATTTGCCAATCTAGTATATCTTTCATAAATAAAGTAGGGCATGATTCTTTATCCATACATCCCATGTTCACAGCAATAGAATTATCCAACATCTCATGGGATAGAGATTGGGGCATTTTATTTTCAATATCAATTCCAATTTCTTTCATTGCTTGTAAAACAATTGGATTTACTTGAGTGCTTGGCTTTGTTCCAGCACTTATTGCCTCAAATCCCCTTGGCATGTATTTTCTAAAAAATGCTTCAGCCATTTGGCTTCTTCCAGCATTTTCAACGCAAACAAAAAGAATTTTTTTCATGGTTAAACAAATTGTTGAATTATCATTGCATTACCTAGGATTGGTTAATTTTCAGTTTTAGTATGAGATGCAATACGTTCTTCGCTTGGACGATGTTTGCCAGTTACAATATAGTTAATGGCATCACTCATGAATACAGCATGATCACCAATTCTTTCCAAATATCGTAACAATAATGCTTCAGCAAGAGCACATCTAGTGTTTGTAGATTCAATCAATTTTGGCAATCTCTCACGATAGATTCTGTCAATATATTTTTCATCTTCGCGAATTTCAATAGCTTTTCTAACATCCAATTCCGCAAAAGACAGAACTGCTGCTTTGATCATATGTTTCACTTTTTTTGTAGATTCAACAAGTGATGCGTTGGTACATTCAGATACATCGCCAAATAAATCTCGAACAAGAGTAATGTCATAAGCATATCTGCCAAATCTAGAGAATGCGTATGAAATTTCTGTTGATGAGCGGATTAATCTAAAGTCATCAGCAACAGGCTGATACTTTAATAACATATCAAATGTAAGATCTTCTACTTCAAAGTATTTTGCACGTATGGCATCGGATAATTTTAGAACTTTATCTTTGGTGTTTGTTCCTGTCAAATACGAATCTATTGCCAAAGATATGGATTCAATTACCATATCACCCATTTCAGACATGATAAAAGATAACTTGTGCAGGGATGGGTCTATTAGTCGAGTCATTTATCCAAAGTGACCTTGCACATATTTCGCCGTAAGTTCATCTTTTGGATCTGTGAATAGTTTTTTTGTTTCTCTAAATTCTATTAGATCACCAAGATACATAAATCCAGTATAATCAGAAACACGAATTGCTTGTTGCATGTTATGTGTTACAATGATAATGGTATAATCGTTTTTTAGCTCAATGATTGTTTCTTCAATTTTTTGAGTTGCAATTGGGTCAAGTGCAGATGCAGGTTCATCCATTAGTAAAACTTCAGGTTGTATAGCAAGTGCCCTAGCAATACAAAGACGTTGTTGTTGGCCTCCAGATAATTCGATTGCAGATTTTTTTAGATCATTTTTCACTTCATCCCAAAGGTATGCCATCTTTAAAGAATCTTCGACAATTTCATCAAGAATTTTTTTATCGCGAACTCCGTTTAATCTAAGACCTGCTGTTACATTATCATAAATAGACATTGTAGGAAATGGATTTGGTTTTTGAAAAACCATTCCAACTTTTCTTCTATGATAAATAGGATCAATTTCTTTTGAATAAAGATCTATATCATCAATCATGACTTTACCTGTGACTTTAGCATTCTTTGTCATATCATGCATTCTGTTAAGACATCTAAGAAAAGTGGTTTTTCCACAACCAGATGGACCAATTAAAGCAGTTACGGATTTTTCTTTGAATTTCATTGTGACATTTTTTACAGCGTCTATTCCACCGTAACTTACAGTAACATTTTCTGCAATCATTTTGTATTTAGTATCAACAGTGGATGAATGTTCAGGAGACGCAAATGGATGTGCTTCCATGCTAGTTGGTTTTGTAGTCAATGCTGTCATTTTATATCATTTCTCCTTTGTTTAATTAATTGTCCAAAGAATCCATTTTTTTTATTCATAAAATAGTATTTGATTCCCAAATTGATTCCAAGTATAATCATAATCAAGACCAATGCTGCCCCCCATCCCTGAAGTTGTGCACTATCATAAGGCAATAAAGAAAGCCTCCATATTCTCAAAGGCAATGCATCCATTGGCGTATCCATACTGCTAAAGAATTGACTACTTCCAAGAATGGTCATGATTAATGGGGCAGTTTCACCGCCAATTCTAGATACAGAAAGTAATATTCCAGTAACCATACCGCTCTTTGCAGCAGAAATTACAATTCTAAATGTGATGACCCATTTCTTTAATCCTAATGCAGTTCCTGCTTCTCGATAAGTCATAGGCACCATCTTCAATGATTCCTCAGTGGTTCTTGCGACTATGGGGAACATAATAAGAGATAATGCAAATGCACCTGCCCAAACTGAAAAATGACCAAGAACCAGCACAATTACCAAAAATGCAAATATTCCAAGAATAATGGATGGAAATTCCATAAAGACATCATTGAAGAACCGAATGAATCGTGCAAGTACATTGTCTCCATATTCAGATAGAAAAATACCAGACATCACACCTATCGGAACACCAATCATACTGGATAGTCCTATAACTATCAGAGTTCCTTGAATTGCAGGACCGATTCCACCCTCACCAGAACCAGCAGACCCAGGAGTCTCTGTTAAAAATTCAATGCTAATTGCAGTCAATCCATTTTTGAATACTTCAACTAGGATACTACCTAGTGGAATAATTGCAATAATCACACATGAAAAAACAATTATCCCTACAGCTTTATCTACAAGTAATCTCTTTGCAACATTTTGTTTGAATAAAGAACGATATTCTTGTCTTTTATCTTGAATTGAATTCAATTATTTATTGCACCTTCTTTTATTTTGAGCATTCTTGTTACAAGCAAATGAGCTACAACATTAATCACAATAGCGATTAAGAGAAGAATCAATCCAACACCAATCAATGCAGGCATATGTATAGATGCGGGAGATGCCTCAACGAATTCATTTGCAATAATACTAGACATTGTCTGACTTGGTCCAAATAATGAAGAAGGGATTGCGCCAATGCCAGTAGCATTTCCAATTAACATTGTAACTGCCATTGTTTCACCTACCGCCCTCCCAAGACCCAAGATAGAAGCGCCTATCAGACCAGTTTTTGAGTAAGGAAATATTGCAAGTTTAAACATCTCCCATTTAGTTGCACCAAGCATGTAAGCTGCCTCTTTTTGTTGTTGAGGAACAGCTTTCATTATTTCACGTGAAACTGCAGAAACCGTAGGAATAATCATAATTGCAAGAATAACACTTGCAGTCAGAATGTCCAATCCATATGGATTGCCAGAAAATAGCCAGACATTATCACCAAATGCATTATGTAATGGAGTTTCAATCCAATCTCGAAAGTACACTCTAAAAACAAAGAGCCCCCATAGACCATAAATGACACTTGGGACAGCAGCTAAAAGTTCTACCAAAAATCCTAGAGGAGCACCAATTTTCGAAGGAGCATCGGAGATAAACATTGCAATTCCAATACTTAGAGGAACACCGATCATCATTGCAATTGCAGATGTAGTCAGTGTGCCCAAAATGTAAGGTAGTGCACCAAAGGATTCTCTATCCTCGACTGCATTCCAATCGGTTTTTGTGATAAATGATAATCCCTCTTCCTCCCAAATAGGATAGGATTCAGATACTAACTGAAATGCCATAAGTACTACGATCACAAGTACATATGTCCCGGCAACGGTGGCTCCGATCTTGAATACTTTATCTGAAATTACTCTTCTTTTTTTCAAGTTAAGATTTACCTTATCCACAGTCTTTTGATGTAAAAATAGCATATCTAAGATATCACCATACTTTATGAGGTGATCATAATTCTATATAGATCGTCAGCTATATTGTAATTAAGAAATTTTCAGTAACATAGATCGATTGAAAGCAATTGAAAATACAAAGCAGACAAGAAGAATGCAGCTTAGTGGAGGTTCAACATATATCATATCATTGCCAAAAGACTGGATCGAGGAATTAAAAATCAAAGTTGGAGAAAACATAACGATTGTAAAAAATTCAAACCAATCACTTACTCTATTTCCAAGAGAGCAAAGTGATGAGAGAAAAACCATGGCTGTGATATATCCTAGTCAAAAAGATTCAGGGGATTCAGTTAAACGAAAAATCATTGCTGCATATCTTGCAGGATATAAAACAATTCAGATAAAAACAAAGGGGGTGAAAATTCCTTCGGAGCATTCCAGAAGTGTGAGAGAATTGGTTCGCTCATCCATGATAGGTACAGAAATTGTAGAGTCCAGCTCAGAGGCAATGACCATTCAGATTCTAACTAGACTGCCAGAGCTATCATTTGAAACGGCGTTAAAAAGAATGTACCTGATGGCAACTAACATGGTAAAAGAATCAATAGAGGCCTTGGAAGAAGTAGATATTTCTCATGCAGATGAGGTTGTCAACATGGATGATGAGGTGGACAGATTTGGACTATACATGAGACGAAATCTAGTTTTGGCAATAGGAAATGAAAACATACTTCAAGACATGGGATTGAAAAGACCATCAGACTGCCTTGAATATAGAACAATAGTAAGTAAAATAGAAAGAATAGGAGATCATGCAAGTTTAATTGCAAAAAGAATTAAATTCATAGAAGAGAACATAGATCCAAAAATCATAATCAAAATTAAAAAATTATCTGAAAAATCACTAGAAGTTTTTGAAGAGTCAATTACTGCTGTTCAGAATCATGATTTTCAAAAAGGTGAAAATGTTGCAGAAAAAGTTGGCAAGGTAATTGAAGAAGAAAAAGAGATCATGTCAAAGATCAAAGAGGATGAAAAAAATTCCACAATAATCCGATTTGTTTTAGAAGACTTGAGAAGGATTGCAGAGTACTCAAGCGATATTGCCGAAGTTGCAATAGATGAGAATATTCACAGCATTATTTCTGAAGAGTAAATATAAAATATTTTTATTTTAAATAAAAAAAGAAATGGGAAGATTTTATGGTTTTACAGAAAATCCAGGTTCCCATTTGTCTGTTGATCTTAGATCACTTGAACTGATTGTTTTTGCAGTATGAGTGACTTTCATTTGATCCATTGCTGGATTTTGTGGAGTATAACCATCACATTCAAAAGCAAATTGATCTACAATAGCAAACACAGTTTTTCCAGAGTATGCTTCTTCATTATCAGCTCTTGTAGTTACAACATAGTTTTTCATTTGACAATCACGATATTCGAAAGATCGAAGTTCAATGCCTCCTGCATTCAAATATACGGTAACATCAAAGAATTTGTATGGATGTTCAAATCCTGAATTTACTATGTATTTCTGTGCCTGATCAGCTGCTTCATAAAGGTACGGGGTGTTACCTACGCTTTTTTCTAATGTAAAGCTAGGTTTTGTTCGACCAGATTTTTCGCCACTACCTTCAGCTTCAGATCGAGATGTTCCTTCGATAATACTAGTTCCAAATCCACCTGTCTGAATAAAATACGTGATAGGAGCTAATTCAGTTCCATCTCGAAATTTAAACTCAGCAGTTGCAGAAATATTTTCTGCAAATACAAATTTAGATGGTTGTGGTGCTGCAGGAGCTGCATCAGTATCGGCTATTTCAAATCCTGCAAAAGACATAATTGCAAATACTGCAATCACACTTAGTGTCGTCATAGTTATTGCGTTTTTGTAATTCATTGACGTTATCAGTAATTTGTATACTATAAGCTGGATCACTATTCTCTACAGATGTAACATAATGATAGATAGTTCTCGTAATACTATATAGAATAAATTTTGTATTTTAAAAAAAGAGTTTCAAAATATTAAAGACAAAATTAAAAAATAAATTTTAAAAACATAGAACAAAAATAAAAAAAATCAAAATTCATTAAAAAAATAAAAAGAAAAAAAGATTTAGACTTTAAGAATACCTTGAGATATCAGATATTGTAGTCCTTTGATATAGTCTTGATCAGTGATCAAGCCATCTGCCCACCATTTTGCATTGTTTCGAATCCAGTCTGGAATTTGATACTCTGTAGTTTTGGTTTCTGTTTTGGTTTCTGTGGTTTTAGCAGAACTATCGTACTTCCAAAGAACTTCACCATCATATGTTATCTGTGACAAACCTTTTTTGCCCAATTCTACAACATTGTCAGGGAGTGGAGAATACAGCAAAGTAGGTGCAAATGTCTGTCCGTTAGTTAGCATCCAGTAAATCATATGAAGCATAGCTTTTGCCTCTTCCTTGTTCTTTGATGTTTCCTTTAGATCCTTATACACAAGGAGGTATGAGAAACTCGAAATTGGATACGAGTCAGGACCAGGTGCATTTACCGTAGATACTGCAGACCAATCGGCGTCTGATGCTGGAAGTTTATTTGCAATTCCGGCTGTCGCGGCAGTAATAGTAGAGATACTTGGTTCTATGAATTTATTTTTGTCACCATTTTGAACATGTGCAAAAGTCATTCCAGTTTGGAATGCATATGCTAGCTCAACATATCCTACAGAGTATGTAGTAGATCTCACAATTCCTGCAACGCCTTCGTTTCCTGCTGCAGCTAATCCTTTTGGCCATGGAACAGATTTTCCTTTTCCTACTTTTTTACCCCAACCGTCAGGATCAACAGTTGTAAGATAGTCGGTGAAGACAAAGGTAGTTCCAGAACCATCTGAGCGATGTGCCACCACAACATCTTGATTAGGAAGATTCAATCCAGGATTGAGTTCTTTAATCAAAGGATCATTCCATTTGGTTATGTTTCCCATAAAGATACCAGAAATTACTTTTCCAGTTAATTTCAATCCGCTTTTTGGAATTTCAGGAATATTGTATGTTATTGTGACCCCTCCTATAGTTTCAGGAACATGTAATGTGTCAGGGGCTAATCCTCTTTCCTTAACAGTTAGAGGTGCATCAGATGCTGCAAAATTCACAGTCTTCTCAATGTGCTGTTTTACTCCACCTCCACTTCCAATTGATTGATAGTTTAGATTTACATTGTCAAAATCATTATTGTATTCGACTCTCCATAAATCAATCAGAGGGAATGGAAATGTTGCACCAGCCCCATTGACATTATACACATATCTTGAATCAGGTGTATCAGGTGTTGATTCGGCATTTGCGCTTAGTGGTGCTACGATAGCAACTATAGTTGCGATCATTAGCAATGATGTTATCTTGGTTATCATTGAGTCAATGTATTTTCTAATTTATTTAGCAATAACAATCATAGATTACTGGAAAACAATATCTCTCTGTGAACTATATAGAAAGTACAATATACTTTCCCAAAATTAGAAAAACAGAATTACAGTTGTAGTTTTTGTTAAAATGGTTTGTTTACTTCTCTGGTAAACACATAGCTAGCTAATCCAACCATCGCTAGCACAAATATGACAATAACACCTATGCTTAGTAGCGCAGAGATCCCTCCCTCGGAAACTCCAGTCATCATTTCTCTAACCAACAAAACAGTATAAGTTACAGGATTAAGTTTTGCAACAGTTGCAAGCCAATCAGGGAGTAATTCAAGCGGAAACAGGGCAGGACTTAACATAAACAAAGGCATTCCAAGAAAGTTGATGACTCCCCAAAAAGTCTCTTGAGATTTTGCAGTGGCAGCTACTATAACAGAGATTCCAGAAAAACCGAGAGAGAACAATATCACAATTGCCATGATTGGCGCAATCATGTATGGATTTGGAAAAGTCACACCAATTGCCAAGGCAATTCCCACAATCAAGCTAGCTTGCAATGCAGAAATCAAAGAGATTGCAGACATTTTTCCTAATGCAATGGAGGATCGTGAGATAGGAGATGTCAGGGCTTTATTCATAAATCCATATCTTCTGTCCCAGAGAGTATTGACTCCCCCAAAAATGCTAGTAAAAATGGCAGTCAGTATGATCACACCAGGTGCCATAAATTCAATATATTGTCCCTCAAATCCAACTGATTGAATTAAGGGCTGAGTCCCTGAAAAGGTATTTCCGATTACAATTATCCAAATTGCAGGTTGAATCAATCGAATTAAAACTCCACTACGGGATTTTTTGTATCGTTTTAGTTCTCTCCAAAAAATAGTATAGGTATCATACATCAATGAATTCATGCACGTAACCTCTTCATTTTTGCGTGTTCTCGTTTTCTATTAAATCCAGTATCATCATCTCTTATTTCACGACCTGTGTAAGAAATGAAGACATCATCTAAAGTAGGTTGAGTTAATGATAAGGAAAGGATTTTAATTTGAAGATCAGAAGAAATTTGAAAGATTTTAGGGATTACTTCTGTTCCCTTGGATACAAAAATAGTTAATTTGTTATTATCTTCGTTGATCTTTTTTATAAGATCAATCTGGCGTAATTGAGACAAAAAGTCATCAGAATTTCCATTTTCAAATGTCAGTGATATGACTTCATTACCCATGGCATTTTTCATATTCTCAGGCGAATCAATTACCTGAATCTTCCCATGATCAATAATTCCAATTCTATCACATAGTTGATCTGCTTCCTCCATGTAGTGAGTAGTAAGAAAGATAGTCATTTCAAATTCTTTGTGTATTTTTTTTATGTATTCCCAAATTTTTCTACGTGTTTGAATGTCCAATCCAACTGTAGGTTCATCTAAAAACAAGACTTTGGGGTGATGCAATAAGCCACCAGCAATATCTAATCGTTTTCTCATACCACCAGAATATGTAACGACTGGATCATTTTGCTTATCAGATAATTCAATTAGTTCCAAGACTTCATCGATTCTTTTATTGATTTGATCTTTTGGAATATGGTTGAGTCTTGCTTGTAAAAGTAAATTTTCCCGTCCTGTAAGATATTCATCGACTGTTGATTCTTGTTGTACATATCCAATGCTTTGACGGACTTGTTTTGGTTGTGTCATTACATCAAATCCAGAGACCAGAGCTTGGCCAGAAGTTGGTTTTAGTAGTGTTGTAAGAATCATTATGGTGGTGCTTTTGCCTGCACCATTTGGTCCAAGAAATCCAAAAATCTCGCCGGATTCAACAGCAAATGAAATGTCATTTACGGCATCTACGGTACCAAAAGATTTTGAGAGAGATCTAGTCTCTACGGAATACAACACTTTGATCGCTTATCTCAATTATAAATTGCTAAGCGTTCAGAATACAATTGCCTCATAAAAAATTTAAAGACCTTTTGAAATAATCAGAACATGAAAGGGCTTTGCCAAAAGTGTCACTCGTCAAATGTAGAGATAACGGTTGAGAAAGGAATTCCTATTTGTCTAAAATGCGGAAAAAAGGCATAGCGCAAATTGAGATTTTGAAAAAATCTAAAATTATTCCAGTTTTTTGTATTCTTCTTTTGTCATTTTAAGAATGACTCTTTCGCCTACGCCCCAAATTTCTGATTTGGATACAATTTTGGAATGCACTATTCCATCATGGATTTCAACAGATTCAAGCTCGTGAGTATCAGAATTTCTATGGAGTCGTTTTATTTTTCCTATTTTGTGGCCATCAATGTCAACTACTGGGATTCCTGTTCGAACTGGAGGTCTGCTAAGTAGCAAAGTTTCCTCAGTGAATTTGTCAATATAATCATTGGAAAGGAAATAGTCCTTGTTAAATCCCTGATGAATTGTAACTCCTGAAACGATTAGTGTGTGTTGGTTAATGTGGATGTGTTTGACTTTGCCATACTCTATGCCCTCTCTATCTATGACTTTTTTTCCAACAAAATCATCAGCTGTGGCCATATTTTCAGGCATGTCTTCTAGTTTGACTGACATGTACTACATTATTCAGATTTGCTTATCATACCAAATATCAGAAATTTCTAGCAATGAGGTTAAATTACTTGACAGAAATATCGGATCATGGCAATTGAAGAGAACGTATTTCGTGCAATATTAAGCACAAAAGGCAGAAAGACAGGAAGGCGTCACTCAGTTATGCTTCGTGCTGTAAGATATAATGAAAAAATTTACTTTTCAAGACACAGACCAGATGGAGACTGGTTCAAAAACGCCATGGCAAATCCAGATGTAATCATAGAATATAACAATTCGACATATACAGGTAAAGCAAGTTTAGTCAAAGATGAAAAAATGGAGCAAAAAATTTCTCAATTAAAATATTCTGGAGAAAAAAGAGCAGACGAGAAAAGAGTTGCAATAGAAATTACACTATATGAACAATAGTGGTCAGACCCCTTCGTTCAAATTCAATATCATATTCCATTTCACTAATGGTAACAGTAAATGAGATCACATCACGTTGTTTTGCATTTTCTGCATGAATCTTAAGGTGAATATCCATCAGATCAAATTCCTGAGCAGGCAAGTCATTTTCATCCAAGTATGCCCCACATGTGGATTCAATTCTAAATCGATTATCTTTGAAATGAAAACCTAGTTTTGTTTTTCTGCCTTGTCTGCCACTAGACTTTACATTGACATCAATGATTCCAGCTTTTGCCATGGTGTAACTTGATTTTCCATTTACAAAGACGCCGATTTCAATTGGTTTTCCTGCGGTGGATTCTGCCATCTTTTGAATTCCGTCATTCATTACAACATCAACTGCTTTTATTGTCTGAGCAACTTTTGCAATCCAATCATTTGTTCTTTCTATAGTTGCTCTAATTCCAGCGCGTCGTTTTTTGTCTTCATCTTCTGGGAGTTTATAGTAATCAACCCATGCTTCGTAATCATGAGAAATATCTTTGATAAAATCAATGCATGTTACTTTGTAGTCATTTACGTTGTCTGTTCTTTCTGAGATATCATCTGTTCGTACACCATCATAATCCATCGGTAGTGCCAATAATGGTAATTATTTTTACGTCTAAAAAACCAATCCTGTCTTGAGATTAATGATTATAACGGGATTTCACACTAGAGACATTATGATATTCTCAGAATTGGTTTTGGATCTTCAGCAGCAATTAAAAACGAATCTAGCGCAAATTCGCTTCATGCTAAAGAAAAATCCAGCCATGGCATATGCCAGAATCGTCGAGATTGGTAAGGAAGTAGGTAAAAAATACAACATCAAACTAGTGGTGAATTTTCCAAAAGAAGGAAGAATAGAAGAGTTTGACATGTACGGTAAACGAGATCTCAGCTTGATTGTAGATTATGAAAGAAAAAGATTTCCAATTAATAGGGAATTGATCAAAGAAAAGGCAAAAGAAATTTTGGGGGATATACAAGTTCAAGATGCTTACATGTATGAAAATAAAGAAGGTGTAAGAGTTTATTCAGATAATTGGAAAATAGACATCCTTCCCCATTCAGTCCATATTTGGACTGAGTTTGATGAAAAGGTCACAAAGTTTTGTGATTGGCTAATGGAAAATGCGTATGAGATGAAAAGTAAAACAGGCTAAGACCAGTGTGTTATTTAGATTGATTCTAATTTTTCAAGTAATCCATGAGCTTCGTAGTTGTCAGGTTCCAGTTTAATGATTTTTTTACAACAGTCTATCGCTTCATCTTTTTGTTGCAATGAAAGATGAGCATTTGTTTTTAGTGTCAGAGTCTCAACATCATCATGTGTTATCTCCAAAGCCTTTTCAAAATATGCAATTGCTTTTTTTGCATCTTCTAAAATAAAATAAACGCTCCCCATCATAAACATGTAATCAGGATCATCAGAGAATTTGTCCTCCAAACTTTTTCCAAATTCAAGTGCCTCAATATAATCTCCATTTTTAACTAATTTTTTGAGATGACGTTTTGGATAACTAAAGAAACCTACCATTTTATCATCTGATGTTTCACTAAACTCTAATAATTTGAATGTAGAACATGAAAAATCCAGTATTATTTTTAACCAAACCAAGATTCAGGCTCAGAACTTCCTGAACCAGAATCTGCACCTTGAGTAGTTTGTGGAATTTTCATTATTCCCTCTTTGATCAAGAACTGAATTCCTTGGACAAATGAGTTATCATCAATCTTACCTTCTGCCCACCATCCAGCATTGTTCTTTATCCAAGATGGAATGTTTTGAGTGGAGTCTGGAGAAAAGTTACCGTTACCAGTACTGATTGGAATGTCTATTTGCAAATAATCTGCAGCCGTTGAAGGAACAATATGTTCAGGAGCTAGACCATAAACCCAAATCACATAATGGGCAATTCCAGGTGGCTCTTTGACTATCATGTCAATCTGGGCTTGCCCTGAGGGAGAATAAAGGAAGTCCCTTCCTTCATCTTGTGCGACGGATCTTAATGGTTTCAAATTATTATCCACAACTAACAAATCAAATTTGACTTGATTCAAAAATTCAGTGTCATCATATTTGCTAATAAATTTAATCAGCCATTGCATCTCACAGCCTTCGATTGGGTCTTCAGGGCCATAGAAAACATGTACTTGATAATCAAAATTCTTTGTAGGTTTTTTAACACTTACAAGGTCATAGTTTTGCTGACATCCCATAGCAGATCGTATGTCTTCGGGGGATTCAATTTTTGTGAAAGGACTTTGTTGTACGTTTTCTTTATACTCTAATAATGTAAATCGATATTCTGGTGGTGGAATACCTTCTGAGACATGAGTATATGTTTGTGCTTTAATTGGGAAAGGAAAATCATCAACTACCCAAACTTTACTTGTAGCACCACCAGTCTTCCATGATACCAAAACAGTGTCATACGTTCCAGCTGGAACCGTGATTTTTTCAATAGCTGTTGGAATTATTTGTTCGCCACCAATGTTTGCAATTTTACCCCAAGATTTTGCAGAGAATTTTTTCGGTCCATCTTGACCGCTTTTATCATATCCATTTGCAAAAGCAGACAACCATGCAATAGAAGATTTGAATGCACCTCTGTAAACACCTAAACTGTCACTACCTCCAGATGGTTCTGGTGCAAGTTTTCCTAACTCCATTTCACCTTTAACAATTTTATTGCCATCATAAACAACAACTTCTACAAGCCACTTGTCTTCAGTACCAGTTTTTTTGTCACCTTTAATCCACATGTCCATTTCAAACTCGGCACATTCTTTGTAATCTACATGACACATGGAATACGAAAAAAAATCACCCTGTTTAAGACCCTCTCCTGCAAACCAAGATGGATCACCAGGAAGAGTGACACCACCAGATTGAAACTGTGCTGTTGCAGGGGAAATTAGAAATGAACCTAAAATCAAAATCACAATTACAGGTAGAGCTAAAAACGTTGTCTTCAATTCAAAAAAATTGCACGTTACAGATAGTTAAACGTTATTCATATAAGCAAATATAGAGGAAAATTTAAGAAATTTTATTATGTGTGAGTGCCCAAAAATTCACTTGTACGAAGTAGAGTTTAAGCTTGATGGAATGACAGTCGTTCCAACTCACAAAAATTGCGGATTTGCATTAGATGAAAAACAATCCGACAAGTTCCAAAAAGAATTAGTAAAATCATGGGGCTTTGAGGAAGAAGGATAATTTAAAAGAAAAAATAAAATTAAAACAACTATGATTTACAGTTGTTTGACTGCTTCTTTACAAACGTCAGTTTTACATTTGCAATCTGCGCTGCATATACAATGACCTTGCATATCACAATCACATGAGTAAGTTGGATCGCCGCTGTCTGCTTCGCATCCACATGCTTGATCTGTCATAGATACGCAATGATTTTACTTATTTTAAAATGTTAGTACATGGCTTTAGAAAATCACGCACTAGAAATGAGGCTAAGAATGGTATTGCATGATTTTTGAATGAGTTTTGCCTGATTCTCAAGCAGATTAGAGTCAGATTCAATATCAAAAGCGACTTTTAGGATATGGATAAGATCTGGCTGGCTGTCAATTTTGTCTTTAATCTTTACAAAGTTTTCTTTGTTTATGTATCCCAAGTAAAAATAGCAATCAGACAACATGGAATTTTTTACAAATAAGTCGTATTTCTGTTGGATGATTTTTGAGTGGTTGTTATTTTCAATCAGATCAGAAAAACCAATTGTTGATTTTAGCTTTCTTTCCAATAGAGATTGAGTTGCCCTTTCAATTCCAACTGTTCGTGTCACTATTGAGATTTGTTCGTTGATTTGGTTTTTCTCAAATTTGCGCATCATATCTAACATATGTGTAGGATTTGGGCAGTACAGATTTAATGAACATATAGCATCAGCTAAAAAATAAGATGCACATATTTGCCAACACGATGAAAAAGTATTTGAAGTTTTGATTCCTTCTTTAGTTTTTTCGCAGCAAAAAAGAGAATCAAACAAGCAATTTTTTGCATGGTCTTTGTAAAGTGTTAAACGTTTTTCCTTAATTTTTGATAGAAGCATTCGAAGTTCCCAAGATTCGTCATGAATTATCTGCATTCCGTCATATTTTACAAGAACATCAGATTTTGTTTCTTTTAATGAGCCATGATGAATTTTTATAAAATTGTCATCATAGAAGATGGTTTTCTCTGGTTCAGATTTATCATCAAATATTGTTATGTCATATTCACATGAATCAAAAAAAGAATCAGTTGTCCTACATCCTCCTAAACCAACAGGAAAATTTGTCAGCGACTGTTCTTCGACTAGTTTTTTCAAATCCATGAAATTATTGATTTTAAATTTTGTATAAAGCAACAAACTTACTAATTTTTACCAATGGATTCATTGTCAAAACATTTCCTTTAAATTGAGATGGGGTTTGTTTTTGAACAAGCTCCTGTGGTGTAGTCCGGCTAAGCATACTGCCCTCTCAAGGCAGTGATCTCGGGTTCAAATCCCGACGGGAGCACTTTATCATTGGGGTATAGATAAGACGGTCTCATTTGACTATAAACGAAAGTTATAATGAAAATTACGATTTTTATGTGAAAAACTGAACTAACTCAGAACAGATTAATTTTTGATTATAATGTACACATTTAAGAATTGGAATCATTAGTGAATCGTAGAAAAAATGAGTGTAATAGAAACATATGATTTAGAAATTAACAAACCGAGTTTCATAATTGGTACTAAATGGATATTAAAAAATTTAACACCAATTACAGTAATTTTCGGAAAAAACGGTTCGGGTAAAAGCATTCTGTTACGAAGTATCAGAGATAGAGATCCGGTGTTACATCATTACTGTGTACCAGAAAAATGAGGAAATCTCAGTATGTGTTGATTTGTGGAATTGTTTTGTTTGTTGCAGGCGTTACACTCTCAATGTTTCAGCAGATTACTATCGATGTCACAATTGGTATTGATGAATTCTCTGACTTTCCCATCGGCATGTGGTTACAACCAATATTGATGGGAATTGGACTTTGTCTAGCTGGAATTACAATTGTCTTTGAATTTATGGCAAGAAAGAATCGGTAGAACACTTTAAGAATCTCGTACTAAAATTTAAGATGATTTATGAAATATTTTATAATTTTCTTGATAGTTTTTGGAGGTTTTATGCCTCTTGCATTTGCCTATCAGATTCATGATATCGACTATGAAAATTCATCATATGAAAACAAGAAAACACCCTCATTAGGAAAACCAGTGCAGTTAATATATCAAGTTGTAAACAATACTCCAAAAACCCAAAACTATGATGTAACAGTATCCATTACAAATCTTGATGAAAAAAAGCAAGTATACTTTAAGCAATATCAATATGAAATACAATCAGAAAAAGCTGAGGACATTCTCTGGAAATTTACTCCAGAAACAGAAGGTCTCTATCTTGTGGAGGCAACAGAACATCCTCTAAAATATACAAAGTATGTCTTTGCCGTTCCAAAAAATGACGATTTTAAAAAAATACACAAAACAAACCTAACACTGCTTGAAGATACTAGCCCAAGACAACAATTTCGTATGGGAATTGATCCAAAAGAGATACTTTGCAAAGAAGGATTCTATCTTGCTCTAAAGACATCTAATTTACCTGTGTGCTTAACTCTTGAAACATTAGTCAAATTAAGACATGCTAATTTTGTAGTTGCCGAAGTAATTGATTATGATAAAATTGGCTATACACGCTCAGAAAATCAATTCAAGAAAATACTTGCTGAGAAAAACATTGAATATGTGTCTGACAGTTTCCGATTAATTTCAGGATTTTCTCAGCTATCGTTGCCTCCAACTACTGAGTACTGTGGATATGTGCAAGATGAGACAAAAGAGGACTATTGGTTTTCAAGCACATATCATTGGGATGCTCTAACAAATACTGAGACGTATAATGAAAATCCAATGCCATGTGAACCAAATAATTACTCATGTTTTTGTTCTCTTCAAACACTTTTAGCTGAAGAAAATTTGGAAAAATTATCATACTTTGATAAAGCGCAAGAATCCAATGTGGGAAAAATATTTACAGATTATCTCAATGAGGGAGGGAAAATTACTAATGTGCCAAATTCGTTTGTAATAGGAAAATACAATCTTGAGATTCCTGATATCACTTCATTTTGTGGACAATTCCAAGGGAAACTTTATTGGTACTTTTTAGGACACATTAAAGACTCTAAGATAATTAGCTGGGGTCTAGAAACAGATAAACCAAAACTATGTGCAATTAATGAGAACACGCAGAAATTTACGTTTAATGAATCTGCAATTGTCAAAGATTCGTTTATGGGACAAAATGAAAACTAGTCTACCTAGATTGGCATCTTTGATTCAGATGGTACCAAATATGACTCGCCCCTGTTTGTCTTGTAGCCTCCTGCCGAATCACTAGTCTCATAGGATCTCAAATGTGCGGGGTCTATGCCTGTCTGGCCTTGATTTTTGTCTTGTTTTAGCTTTCTATTGCTAACTACAAACATGACTATTCCACCAATAACTGCCATGCCTGCCATACCATACATTACACCTCCAGGAAATCCAGTTTCAGGTACATCATTGACTGTATTTTTAAGACTTGTCTCAAAGACTTCGATTCCACCAAAAGTTGACGAGTCAGCATATCCTTCAATTGCAATTGATGCATCATCTTGCGACTCTACTATTTTGATGGAATATTTTTTATCAGTCTCAAAGTCTTGACTCCATTTTCTGTCATTGCATGCACCGACTTCAACACTGCATTCTCCCATGGTGTAATGCGTTATGACATATTTTCCAGAAAACTTGTACTCTACAGATCCTGGAATGATTGCAGTATTGTCAAATAGAGACTGCCACTTGTATAATGGAAGATTCAATATTCCGCTTGCATCAAGTATTGGCAGTTCCAATATCTTGATGTTCTTGTCTTTTATTTTTGCCATCACATCAGGTAATAACACATCTAATGCAGACTTGGGATTGTTGATATCAAATGAACCGTACTCAGTATCTATAACTATTGGTTGATCTAGTTTAATTCCTCTCCAGTTTGCATCCACGGTACTCTTTTCAGACTGTCTTTGTATGACATGGTTTGTAATTGTAGGATTCAATTCTATTTTATATTCAATTACTGCAGAATTTTCATTTCCACTTAGTATTGCCTGATAATTTATCTTGGCATCAGTGACAAATGCGTCACTTGGAATTGATCTGAGGTTTTGATTTATTTGATTAATCATATTATCCATGCCAATAGTTTTGGAATCTGCACTAAACGATACTGCCTGTGTTTTTCCTTGCAGTAATTTTGCAATCTCTCCACCGTTTGGATATTCAATGTAAACTACTCTCAAAAACTGAAACGATGGATTAATGGTATCTTGTCCTGTAGGTATTTCGGCATCCAACTGTACTGCTTGTGCATATGGCATAAAGCCAGATAAAATCAATAATATTAAAATTACATATTTCATATTAATATATCCACAGAAATAGATATATCCATTATTATCAAATAGATGACATATGGCGGATATGTCCACATCGCAAAAGACATCTATGGATATATTCCGAGGAATAATGGACTATGGCCCGCTCACGCTTTACTTGGCAAACAGCAAAACAAAGATGCCAATAGGCACAATTCACAGGCACTTTAAGCAGCTGGAAAAAGCAGGAAAGATACGAGTTTATGAGTCTAGGAAAAAAGGCAGGAAAAAAATAGAGTATGGCCCTACCATTTATGGAATTATCAGTTTTTACAGACAAGATAAAGAGTTTGCCAAAAAAATCCAAAACTATTTTCTAATATGGATTGAAAACAAGGAATTTCAAAATGAACTGGAAAAGGAGGGATTTGACATAACATTTGATAATCTCAAAAAATCAAAACAGATATTTCAAAAATACATGGATTACTTTAGTGCCGTAGAAGAACAGATAGACATGATAAAAAGAGGAGAGGATATCGTCTCGCGGGATACATTGATTATGATCAGCTCTGGATTGTTATCGACAAACCCGCAATATCAAAAATTGTGGACAGAATTGTATTCTAGTCTGCCAGGAATGAGAAAAAGCTTGGATGACTATATGGAAAATATGATAAAATCATACAAGGAATTTAAGAAACATCTCAAATAATTTCATTTAAAAATAAAATTGTTATGGATATCAAAATAACAATTACTGGAATTAAATAGAGATATGAATTGACTTTTTTCTTTGTGCTTTGATATGCAAGATATACGATCATTACAGATGATACTGCCATAATTACATTTAGCACATCATATGTATCATTAATGACGCCACATTGACGTAATCCCATGGTACAATACGAAATCAGAACTGTAAAATTCCATATAGAGTGAAACATAATTGCAAACCAACCCTTTTTGCTAGACCACACCCTTATGCTAAAAAAGAGATTAGGAATTGTCAGCAAAAACATTCCATACGCAAGATTATTTATCGATAACACACCAGAGTTAAACAAATGTGCAACAGACCAAACTATCCCGGAACCTAGCAATACCAATGGATAACCCGACAAGTAATATGGAATTCCAAAAAATACAGACTCTTCTAGTAATCCTGAGCTTAGTGCAAGGGATATGGATACTGGAATTTGTGGAATGGCATAGTCAGAGATTATTACATCTGCAAAATATGAGCCTGCATACATCAAAATTAACCCCAATCCATGATAGAATAGCCCCATCTTGAGCAGGTATGGGATGGAATTTTTTTGGAATGGTTTTAGCCAATTTTTTGGATGAATGTCATGAATTTCAGAAATCACATTTGCTCTGAATAATCAGTCTGTAAAATATCCATTTGAAAGGAGTGGATTAAAAAGATTGGGCTAAATTGCCCAACCCTTGGACGCTGGTCGGTAAACGAATGATTCCTGTCAATACATGAAGGCCATTATTGATTTGGGAAAATTTGCTTAAAAGACTCACGTAGAAATTATCAGCATTATCTAAATACTATTTTGTAAAATCACACTGTAATTGAAGCTGTCACCAAGCAACAATCGTTGTTGGTCTTAAGTTTCAATTCTAATCTTTTACTCTTTTGCAATAAAATATGTAGTTATTTGAAATCTTGTATAATACTGAATTACGTATTTGTATTAAATTGGAATGGATGTATTAACTCAGTGACGTTATTTTCTCTTTAGTACTTATTTTGTACGCTTCATCAATAGTAGACACAAAGATCATACCATCTCCATCGGACCCTCTGGAAGATGCATCCATAATTGCAGATACAACAGAGTCTAATTTTGAATCATCAACTACAGTAATTATGGTATCAATTCGATTATAATCAGCAATATATTTTGCAGTACCTCTGGCTCCACCTACCATTGGTCTTTCACCATCCCCTTTGCCCCTACCTTCTACTAATGTAATGCCTTGTGCACCCGCTTTAAGAATACGATCAACTACTTCACTTCGCCTCATACTGGGTATCATCGCGTCAATTCTTTTCATAGCATTCATCGTTAGAATACCCATTAAAATAATTTTGGAATTACTACTTTCAATCATCAAATATTTGAATTATAAAAAATGAATTCATTGCAATCTAGATAATTCATGTGATTATTTGAGTTCAAATTATTTATGATTCAGCATTGTTACCCGAATAAAGTGCCATAGGAATTATTTACAAGATATTCAAAAATGGATACCGATTTAGATGGCATCATGCAAGGTTGTGACTCCGGACAGATAGACGTGTCAACAACTTGAATAAATGGCAAAAAAATTATCAGTGCAACTATACTCATAGCAATAACAATCAAAAATCTAGTTTTCATTTTCTTTTTCTCCAAAATCTATACGTTCCACCTGCAATCAATAATGAAAATCCGCCATATACAAAAATTTGAATAAATGGAATCAACTCGCCAGAAACAACAGAATATGTTCCAGAATTTTGCCGAATCTCTTGCATTAAAAATGTAGGATAATGACCAAACATCATCAACAAAAGCGGTACATAGGATAATCCCATAATGATTCCTCCGATGATTATTAATTTACGTCCTAGATTCATTACTAGTAGATCACGAGGTTAAGAGAGTCATAAAGTGTTCTACTGATTCTTTTACCAAATAGAAAAATACATGTCAAAGGACTAGACAATAATGGTAAAACCACTTGATGCAACACTTGAAGCGTTGCAGAACATACAGGATGCAATAGATGAAATAAAGGTGAGAAAAAATATTACATCAGAAAAACAAACGCTTCAAGATTATGATAAAATAATAAAACATCTCGAGGAGTCTATATCAGATATGATTAATGCTGTTGTAATATTTCAGAAGTATGAAAAGGCTTTGTAAATGACTCTATTGTACCAAAATAATTACAGTTTTTGCACCTGTAAAATGTAGTTCCGCTTGAATGTGTTGCAATTGCCTCAGGCTCATTATTTGAGCAGTTCTGTTTGAAATAGTTGTGTTTACTTGCCATACTCATTATGCACAAAATTTGTATTTAATCTTGATCATAATCTACGTTAACCACATACCAATAATACAATATCATTAAAAAATTATTCCAATTATTATTAGTCTAGTGTTCATTTTACTCCAAATATTTTAGAAAAAATCATTTGTTATTGACTGTAATTTCAAGCTCAAGTGGGGGAGACAATGCAGTGGGATTATCAACTTATTCCCAAACAAATACTATCCCGAAATATTTGCCAGGCTCTTGTGTAATCCATGACTGTGAAGGAGTAAAAGACTGAAGAGGTACAAGCGTACCTGTTATCCAAGACAATGACACCGTGACATGTTGTTCATCTTGTATCTGTACAAGATATGCAAAATTTTGTGTTCTATTTTCTTGGCTTTGAATGTCAACAACTAAGGATATCTGTTTGCCTGCAAGAATTGCATTGTCTTTTATCAAATCTCCACTTTTATCCTGAATTCTAAACGAGGATGTGATAACCCGTTCAAGTGGAGGACCTGTACTACCTATCAATGCTGATGTCTTTTTCTCTATTTTGGAAAAAGGAGAAGATGATGGAAGTGTAGAATCCACATAAACTGCGGTAGCAGTGTCGCCTTCCCAAGTATACAAAATATTTGGTGCAGAACGTTTTTGACTAAGGGTAAAAGTTCGCTCAAATACTCCAGAATTTTTTTCATTCTCATATAGGGTCAATGTTATTCCTTCAGGATAACTATCAGAAAATACAAAAACTTCAAGAGAGTCAATGGCATTTGAAATTTTGTTCATATCAGGATCTTCAACAATGATTGTTGCCTTTCCAGTGTCGTTTCTTATCGCAAAGCTTGCTTGCTCCCATTGGATTTCACCTTCAGTGTATTCTTATGACGCATCTGCGTTTATTGACGGAATTTGTGCAACAAAAAGTAATAGTGATACTAGTGACATTAATGGGAAGATGGCAAGATATTTCATTATTTGATTAAATGAATTATCTGAAGTTCATAGTGTTTCTACAAAATCTTATTTTTATTCCAGAGTAAGAATTCACAGAATCAATCTAGAAAATAAAGAGTTTATTGTATTATGCTACAGATTTTGCACTAATTTTTCCTAAATCTCAAAAACTAGAACTTTGATTTTACACTGACCCTCTAAAATTCAGAAAAAACTATGAAAAAAATATCATGTGTAAGTTAGAATCTTCAAAATTAATTTGTTTCATTAATTCTAAACTAATAAGGAAAAGTCTCCAGAAGCATCAAGAGCCCACTGCTTTGCAATCTTACTTCGGGAAGGATCAATATCAAATGAGACAGATTCTGAGCCAAAGTCATCAGTGAGTGCAGTTGCAGTATCTAATGTCAATCTAATAGTATTGACATTTCCTTGGTCATCCATTACCTGACCAAGTATCACAATGGAAGTACCATCATCAGAAGATGAAAGTCTAGCCTTTCCAAAAACAAAATCATAAAATGTATCACCGATTAGTATTTCACCACCGGTAATACGAAGTTTGAAGGAATCGGTTCCAGTTGTTATGGATTCCAAGTAAATATCGCCATCCACATCAGCCACCAAATCATCATCAAGGGATGTTGCCAAACCATCAAAGGATACGCTATAAGCATTAGGTGATGTGTCCGCATTAGTTACAGTGCCAAAGTATTCTCCAGTTTCAAATTTGTCTAACAAGTTTTGCAATCTTTCTTCAAGTTGATCAATTTTTTGTTGTAATTGCAGTATGGTTTCTTCAGCATTTTCTTTAGCTTTATTTTCATGTTTCGTGATTTTTTCACTAGTTTGTAATTCGTTTGAATCGTCGTCTTCAGTTTCATCTTCTACCTCAAAATCCCAAATTGTTGTAATTTCATCTTCTGCTAATCCTGTTTTATTCATAATTGCATCCATAATTGCAGATTCAGATACATCGGTAACTACGAATCGGTATTCCTCACCATTCAATTCTATCTTGACTTTTGCCTTGTCATTTTTGACTTCTACTTCAATCTCAGTTTCTTCATCTTCTATGTCTTCATCATCCTCAGTTTCATCCTCAGTTTCATCCTCAGTTTCATCCTCAGTTTCATCATCTAGATCATCTTCAATGTCTTCAACACCATTTCCAAGTAGACTCATTCTTGCATCAGAGGCCAGATCTTCTGCTTCGTCAGCAAGTTCTTCAGCAATACCGTATAATTCCAACTCAAAGTTTTCTTTTGCTTCTTTGATCTTATCTTGAGCTTCTTCCAAGGCAATCTCAGAAGCAAACGTGTCTTTTTTGTTTTCTTTTGCTTCCGCTATTTTTTCTTGTGCTCTATTGATTTCTTTTTCAGCATCTGCGATTGCATCGTTGGCGTCTTCTAAATTATCACCTTTGGTTTCTGCATCATCGTCTTCAGTTTCATTCTCATCTGTTTCTTCGTTGTCTTCATTATCTTTTGTTTCATCATCTTGTTCATCTTCATTTTCAGTATCCTCTTCAGCAAATGCAGAAATTAGATAATTGGAGGAAATTTTCAGATCAGAATCAACTGTGTCTCCAAAATTAATTGATGGGTAACTTACCATGCCAAGCAATAACACAGAAAATAGGAAAACAGAACTAATAGATAGGCGCAATAAATATCGAATTTTATGATAATATTTAGGAGTTACTCACCATCGATACTAAAGAAGATACATGTTCAATCTCATAGAGTTGCCATAAGAAAGATTGTAGATACAAAAGAGATATTCAATGAATAATTATTAGAGTTTGAATAAAAAGTTAGAATATGAAGTATGATTCAAAAGTACATTGGGAAGATGTTTGGACAAGGAAAAAATCTAATGAAGTAAGCTGGTATCAGAAAGAACCCCAGACATCACTTGATCTGATATTATCAACCAATCCTAGCAAGGATGTTCATATTATTGATGTAGGTGGTGGGGATTCAGTACTTGTGGATAAATTGCTCGAATTGGATTTTAAGAATATCACAGTATTAGATATTTCTGCGAATGCATTAAAAAAAGCAAAAGAAAGACTGGGGCAAAAAGCAGACAGGATAAACTGGATTGAATCAGATATAATGGAATTTGATTCAGAAGAAAGATATGATATTTGGCATGATCGAGCATTGCTTCATTTTCTTACATCAGAAAAAGACATACTAAACTATAGAGAATTGATCAAAAAACATGTCAAGGGCGGAGGACATCTAATTATCTCTTGTTTTTCTACCAAAGGACCAAAGATGTGTAGTGGATTAGACACCGTGCAATATTCTGAAGAGTCGATAAAAAAAATATTTTCAGAAGAGTTTGAACATATCAAAAGTTTTGAAGAAGAACACATGACACCACGGCAAACAAGTCAGATTTTCATTTACAACATATTTAGAAAAAAATAGCATGAGTTAAGAGTTAATTATTTTCCAACAGCAACATTCATCCCAAGTGCAATTAGGGCAATCTTTTGAAGATTTACTGTTTTTACATTCCAAAAGAGAACACACCAATCAGAGAGAATTTGCAATAACAATCCTTTACCAAGTTCGCTTCTTGGAATAGATGTCCACAATCCTTGTCCATTTTCAACTATAATATGACTTCCAGTGCCTTGTTGCATAGAATCCTTGTTTCTTTAGTACCTTTTAGAACTTCTTTCCAGTCGATTATTGGAAGGCTCAAACTGAAACTGTCACTAGATTAGATAGTTTCTTTTTACTTTCTAAATATGACTTGCAGATGTTAATGGCTTTTTTGTATCTTCTATTGCTTCTGCTTTTGTATTTCCTTGACCCTTATCCTGAGGAATTTCTAAACACTGTCCAAGATAGAATGCGCCGTCTTTTTTTAGTAAAATGTCAGTCTCTTTTTTCATTCATGGTGTAATTTAGGATTTTTAGTATATAAAATTAATTTTTGCAAATATCTGGAATTTTACAATATTAAAAATACAAATTATACAGTATTGTAAACTAACCATGGAAAAAATTTGTTGGGCCAATACTGATAATTTTGATGAAGCGGAATTTGTAATTGTTGGCATTCCAGATGAATCCCAGTCTCATGCATTAAGAAAAGGAACAGAAGAAGCTCCTTTCAAAATACGTCAAATATCAAATCTACGTGATTCTTATGAACGAGGTGAAACAGTATCGCTCGGTCGTCCTTTTCAAGGCACTGAAAAAAAAGTTCATGACATTGGAAATATTGACAGAAATCAGATTGAAACGATCTATGATAAAATTTCTGTATCTTCAAAAATACCTATTTCGATAGGAGGCGATCATTCAATTACACAACAAATAATCAATACTATGACAAAACGAATTGGAAAAGTTTCTCTTGTTTATTTTGATGCTCATCCTGACTTTGTAAGTTCGACTACAAACTATTATGGATCTGTGATGCATGATATGCTTTCAAATATTGAAATAGAGTCAAGTGTTGAAATAGGAATTCGAACTCCTGAACAAGAAGAATTGGATAACATAAAGAAATACAATCTAGAAGTAATAACCCCTTTTGACATCAAAGAGAGGGGAATAGAGCAAGTGGCAAATTCTGTACTAAAGAAATTAGGAGACAAAGTATATGTTTCATTTGATATGGATTGTATAGATCCTGCATATGCACCAGGTGTTTCTGTTCCAGTTCCTCTTGGTTTGGGCAGTGCCGAAGCTGTTTATCTTTTGCAAAAAATTGCAAAGAAGGGCATAGTAGGTATGGACATTATGGAAGTATGTCCTAGTTTTGATGTCAAAGATAGAACTTCTCATTTGGCATCTCGAATAATTGCCGAAGTGCTTTATTCCTCAGGAGGAAACTAACTTGGCTGAATTTGAAAATGAATACACATGGGGAAAGGCAATAACAAACAACTCTACCGAACAATTTCATGCAGATTTTGATAAGGCTATAGATGAAGCAAAAAAAGAATTTGGTAAAAAATATCCAATCATAATTAACAGCAAAGAAATATTCTCTGATAATTGTTTTGTTGTAAGCTCTCCTTCTGACACCCGTCTTACCATTGCAGAATTTCCAAAAGCATCAGTCTCTGATACTAACAATGCCATATCTAATGCAAAAAATGCCTTTGAAAAATGGAGTGACACTCCATACCAAAAAAGAGTTAAAATATTCAGAGATTGTGCGGATGTTTTTTCCAGTAGAAAATTCTTTTTGGCGGCCATCATGACGTTTGAGAATGGCAAGAATCGCATTGAATCTATGGGAGATGTAGATGAAGCAATTGATTTTATGAGATTTTATGCATTACAACTAGAAAAAAATGAGGGATTTTGCAAACAAACTATACATCCAAACCCTCATGAAAAAACTCAAACCATAATGAAACCTTATGGGGTATGGGGAATAATCGCTCCGTTCAATTTTCCTTCTGCAATTGCAATAGGAATGGCAACTGGTGCACTAATTACAGGAAATACTGTAATTTTAAAGCCAGCAAGCGCTGCTCCTTTATCCTCGTTTCAGTTTGCCAAAACCCTGTATCCTAGGATGCCTATGGGGGCAATTAATTTTGTAACAGGTTCTGGAAGCATTGTAGGAAAAACTCTGATTGAAAGCCCAGATGTTGACGGTATTGCGTTTACTGGTTCACGCGAGGTTGGAATGAAAGGATTTCAAGAGTTTACCAAATCAACTACAAAACCATTCATATCTGAAATGGGAGGCAAAAACCCTGTAATTGTAACAAAATATGCGGATTTGGAAAAAGCAGCTGAGGGAATAATGAATGCTGCTTTTGGATTCGGAGGACAAAAATGCAGTGCATGCTCTCGAGTCTACGTTCAAAACAAAGTGGCTGATCAATTTATTTCAAAACTTGTTGAAAAAACCAAGCAACTAAAGATTGGAATGCCATGGGATAAACAAGTATTTTTGGGTCCTGTTATCAACAAAGAGTCTAAAACAAAATTTGAAAATGCCGTAGACACGGCAAAAAAAGAGGGGGAGATTCTTACAGGGGGCGCAGTATTGACCTCAACTGATCTTAAAAATGGATACTTTGTAGAGCCTACAATAGTTACAAAATTACCTGAAGAACACAAACTTATGAAAGAGGAACTGTTCTTACCATTTTTGTGCATTCAAAGATATGAGATCTTTGATGATGCAATCAAACTTGCAAATCAATCCGAATACGGTCTAACTGCTGGCATTTTCAGCAATGATAAAAAACAGTTGGATGAATTCTTTTCAAGAATTCAAGCTGGTGTAGTTTATGCAAACCGTTCTGCCAGCGCAACTACAGCAGCCTTGGTTTCAAGCCAACCATTTGTAGGATGGAAACATTCTGGCTCTACTGGGAAGGGAGCAGGTGGTGAAAACTATTTGCAACAGTTTATGAGAAGCCAGACTCAGACCCGATGTGATTGAATCAACGAGCTTCCAAGTAACAGTATGTTTCTTTTCCTTTCTTTGATTCGCCTAACTGAATATGCTAGCCAGTTTGTACCATATGGAATGTAATCAGAAACAACAAATTTCTTTTTGATTAGATCTGACTTGATTTCTTCTCTTATGCCTTTTAGAAATTGAAACTCAAATTTTCTGGGATGTTTTTTTGATAATGTTTGTGCTTTGTGAATGATTTTTTCATCATGAGATGCTATGGCAAACTCATTGCTTTTTTGGAATAATATTCTCATTAGTTTTAGGTAATTGTCATCCACCTCTTTTTTTGATTTGAAGGCAATTCTTGCATTTTCTCTGTATGCGCCTTTTACTAGGCGTATTTTGGCACCAATTCTTAGTAGGTCATTTAGATCGTTTTCTGTTCTTTTGAGATTTGCTTGCAAGGCAATTCCCAATCTTTCATATCTTGAAAAGAAAGTATTGTATATCTCAATGGTCTCATCTGTATGCTCAGCAGATTCCATATCCAACCACACAAAGACATTGGCTTTACGCGCATCTTGTATGATCTTTTCGAAATTCAGATAACATTCTTTTTGGCTTATTGATAGGCCAATCTGGGTAGGTTTAACTGAGATTGCACCATGTATTTTCCATTTTTTGTAGGAACTTAGAATTTTTTGATATTCTTTAATTGTTATTTCTATCTGTTTTTTTGAAGTATGATATTCTCCTAATTTGTTTATGATTACATTGCGTCCTGATTGATATGCCTTCCTTGCAGTTATCAAAGCATCATCAATTGTATCTCCAGCAATCCACTGCTTTGCCACTTTAAACAAAATCTTCTCTATTAACTGCAAACGTATCCAGTAGATGTTCTATTCCATAATTATATAATTTTTGGAATTATCTGATGTTCACAAAACGTTCTACAAATTTAGTCGTGATCAGGAGAAGAAAAGTGAAAATTAAGATTTCGTTAATTAATGCTGGATTCTGGAAAATAAGTAGTTATGATTTTTTTCCATAAATTCTATGTTTTTCTAAGTTATTCTGAATTCATCTTGTAAAATGGAATCTCACTCCTTGTATCATTACGGCATATAAAAAAGGACGTTTCATCAAGAGATAAAATAGAAATTGAAAAATATATTTTATGTGTGCTTATTTGCCAGCCTTTGCTTTTATTGCTGCTGCTTCATCCGCAAAAGGATCTGCATGCCATTTTTCCTTGTTTAGTTGGGCTCCCAAACCTGATGGTGATGAGAAAGCCCCTTGTTCTGTTGCTGGTGCTGGAATTGCATCATCTGGGATATAGTTTTGCTGATTTTGTGTTCCATAAACTATTGCAGCAGCCATTGCTGCTACTCCAATTGCAATTCCTACGTATATCAAGTAACTCGCCATTAATCATTGTACGTACAATTTGTATTAAACAAGTGAGATTGCATTGCACTCTTTTAAAAACAACTTTTTTGCTTAATTTTTTATATCATGAATATCAAAACATTTTGAAATTTGGAATTCAGAAAAATATTTGGAGAGAGAAAAGAAGATATTCTTTTGGTCTTGGCAGATAGAACATGTAGGGCAATAATTACATCTACAATAGATAAATCCAAATCTGCCATTGAGATTAGCAATGAATGTGGAATTTCTTTAGCATCCGTGTATAGAAGAGTGGAAATTCTATTAACCAACAAAATCGTCACGCCATCAGCAATTATCTCAAAAGATGGAAAGAAGATATTTTTCTATAAAGCCAATATTAATCACATACAGACATGGTTTGACATTAATGGGATAGAAGTGAAAATATCCAATTTTCCAAAAATAAAAAACAATTAGACTTGAATTAAATACAAAATAACTGTGAATCTTATTTTAAATTCGTTGAAATTCTTGGAATTTTTCCTTGTATTTTCTACGGCGAGAATGTTCTCTTAGTTGCATGTTACAGCATGGACAAAACAACCCATCCCATTTAATGAAAATACCGCATGGGTTGCATCGCTTTTGACCTGCTTGATATCTCTTAATTCCAACAGGTTTTGAATTCTTGTATCTGTGACAAATTCCTTTACAACTCATGATATTTCTATTAATCAATGGTTTCCCATTTCATTTTATAGGCATAAATGACAGAAAGATCTTTTTTGTTATTTGTGATAGATTTGCCCCACTCACTTTGTGTGTGACCATAGTTTTCTTCAATACTTGGGTGTTCCCAATCTAATTTCACTTTTACGGGTTTCACATTAAAATGGTTGCTAAATATGAAAATAACCAGTATGTGTACACTGCAATGCAGCAAACCCTGATTTCACATTGAATTATTGATTAGATGATTATGGATACTAAAGAAAAAGCGATTTTATACTAAATCCATCTTTCAATGGATGTGTTGTAAATGGATTTGCTATGTTGAATATTTACAAATAAGCATTTTTCGGAACAATGAGTTAAACAAGAATGTTCTAATTCTTTTCCACATACTTGACATTTTTCTACCATGTTGACCACTGAATACTCTATGATTAATAAGACATTCGCATATTTTCTTTTCAATACCATTATGATGGATAGTGTTATGTGAGAACATTGATGCTTTGGCACAGTTACTGTTTATACATCAATGCATCGCATGTTTTTCAATATGATAGGAAATTAATTAAATACTTATTCGTTTTGCAAAAATCGAAATCGTTTTTCAAGATTTCATTATAGGTTAATCTAAGAATCATTTTCTTAAGATAAAAATATCTCATATTTTGGAAAAATTAACAATAATCACAAAAATCAATCTTTTACAATATTGCAATGTTGTAGTTCTAAAGGAAGAATCAGGTGTAATTATTTCATTATGATCTAGAAAAGTCTAAAAATCTACAATAGAGAACAGAGAATATGCATTGCAATTACTTTCTCAAATTTGATATTAGTGCGGTAATTAATTAGAGTTTAAAAATAAAGATATCATGTGGTTAAAGATGAAACAGATTTAAAAATTTGTCAGTGCAGTAAGTGTAAAAATTGTTATTTTGATTCAGTAAATGGTAAAAAATTATGTCACGCGTGTTCCCACAATATTCACAATGAGTAATCGTGTTCACTAAAGTCTGAACCTAATGCTATTGTTGCAATTACTGTGTTTTTGGTTGTTTGGAACTTGATATTTTTGTCTGATACAAATTGAATGAAAATTTCCCTTAGTAACTGTTCAGTGAAAAACGACCAATTCATGCCTAATTCATGTTGGATAATAAAATGGTGTAATTCTCCTTCAATTCTATGATCTGATTTCATTCCAGATGCACGCATGTAATCTTCTAATGTTTCAATA